>Ga0172377_10000237_pt1 | contig 49334 bp, 53 predicted proteins | sample Pumphouse3metaG_FD_119749 | JGI IMG/M metagenome (GOLD analysis project Ga0172377, IMG submission 119749) | Leachate microbial communities from a municipal landfill in Southern Ontario, Canada - Pumphouse #3 metaG | ecosystem: Engineered > Solid waste > Landfill > Unclassified | place: Canada...
AAGGGAGAATTTTAAAAATGGAAAGTATTACCGTAGTCATTGAATCCTTACCCTATTTGCTTCAAGGAACTCTCGTTACGTTACGAATAGTTGCCCTGGCCTTGGCTCTAGGACTCTGCATGGGGCTTCCTTTAGCTGTTGCCCAAGTTTATGGTTCTCTCTTTTTACAGAGAATCGTAAAGGGATATGTATGGATTTTTCGCGGTCTCCCTAATCTTGTTCTTCTCTTCTTATTTTTCTTCGGCATTTTCCCCTCTCTCGGAATAGACGCTTCCGCGTTCTTTACAGCTGTCGTTGTTTTGGGACTGCGAAGTGCTGCTTATCAATCGCAGATATTCAGAGGAAGCATCCTCTCTCTCGGAGAGGGACAAATGTTAGCTGCCCGTTCATTGGGGATGAGCAAAATACAGGCTGTTACATGGATTATTTTGCCCCAGGCCATTCGCTTAGCCCTGCCTGGTTGGTCAAATGAATATCCCATTCTACTGACTGATTCTTCTGTAACATACGCTATAGGCGTTCTTGAAATTTTGACACGGGCAAACCTTGTTGTCTCTCGAACATATCAGCCCATGCCTATATTTTTAACATGTGCCATTATATTTATTCTTCTTAATTATGGCGGAATGCGGCTGCTTCACTTTGTAGAAAATAAATTAAGAATTCCCGGATATGGAAATGGAGAATAATCATGATGAGTGATAAAACAGAAAATGTTATTTTACGTGTAGAAAATATCCATAAAACATACGGTGGAATAGAAGTGTTGAAAGGCATTTCTTTCTCTGTCAAAAAAGGAGAAACAAAGGTTTTTATCGGTCCTTCAGGTACTGGTAAAAGTACTTTGCTACGCTGTATCAATCAGCTCACGATTCCTGATTCTGGACAAATCTGGCTCCACGGGGAAGAAGTCACTCATTCAAAAAAGAACATTAATCTTTTTCGCCAAAAAATGGGAATGGTCTTCCAAAACTTTTATCTTTTTGACCATCTCACAGCACTTCGTAATGTAGAGATAGCCCTTATAAAGGTCAAAGGAATGGATAAAAAAACTGCACGGGAAAAGGCTATGCAGGAACTTGAGCGTGTCGGAATGGCTGCTTTTACTGACCACTATCCCTCCCAGCTTTCTGGTGGGCAAGCTCAGAGGGTTTCTATAGCAAGGGCATTAGCTATGGATCCTGACGTTATGCTGTTTGACGAACCAACATCAGCGCTAGACCCCGAACTTATCGGCGAAGTGCTTGAAGTTATGCGTGATCTTGCAAAAGCTGGCATGACAATGCTCGTTGTTACCCATGAAATGGGCTTTGCCTGTTCCGTAGCAAATGAAATTATGTTTATGGAAGAAGGAAAAATCTTAGAAAGCGGATCGCCAGAAACGTTACTTAATACACCTCAATACGAACGAACTCGTCAATTTTTACGGAAATTGATGGATTTATATGGAGAGCTGGGGAAAAGCAATGAATAGTCTGCTTTTTATTCAACAGGATGTGTTGCCAGCCTTACTAGAAGGGCTCGTAATGACCGTAAAGCTTATAATCGCCTCAATCCCCTTTGGATTAGCTACAGGAACATGTGTAGCTCTTGGACGTATTTACGGCAATAAGCCTATATCATTTCTCTGTAAGCTCTACGTTATTTTTTTTAAGGGAACTCCCCTCTTAATACTTCTTTTTATGCTCTATTTCGGCCTTCCATCCTTTGGTATTGCTTTAAGTCCTTTTACTGCGTCTGTTTTGGGCTTTGTCCTCTGCAACGGAGCATATAACTCCGAATATATCCGCGGAGCTATTCAATCTGTTAAAGGCGGACAACTTATTGCGGCCCAGGCACTAGGCATGACTCGTCGACAGGCAATATGGAATATCATTTTGCCGCAAGCGCTTAGACGCGCCATTCCAGGCTGTTCAAATGAAATGATTTACCTTATAAAATACTCTTCGTTAGCCTATATGCTTACTTACATTGAACTTACAGGCGCCGGAAAGATCGTAGCTGCCAGATCATTTAGATATACCCTTGTCTTCACCGTTGTTGGCATCATGTATCTCATAATGGTCTCTTTCGCAAGCTGGCTCCTCTCTCTTTTAGAAAAAAAGCTATATATACCAGGCTGGAGTCAGCATCGTTAATGCATTCTTGAAGCAAAAGAGCAAACTGGATAAAAACATGTTGTGCAACTTCGGCATAGTCCTCCTACGCCCCAACGGCGTATCTCTTTCTGAGTAGGAACAACTCCCGCAAACAGACGATCAAGAATGAGGTCTAAAGATGTGTGATGACAAGCGACAACACATGCCGGAGCACCGATAATATATGATTCATTTGTTCTGGCCAACATTAGGTTCGATCCTGGCAGTACGGGTATTCCTCGGAAAATGACATCATCGGCAATGTTGACAATTGCCTCTGGAGTTCGATCTTCAACATCAATACTCATTCCGCCAGTACAAATAATAATAGACGTCTCTTCTGCTAAAAAGCTGCGCACGGCTTTTGTTATTTCATCTTTTGAATCTCCCACTACAGAGTGCCCCGCAAAAGAAGCCCCATAAAACTGAATTTTCTTCCTTAATTGAGGTTCAAAAGCATCTTGCACAAGACCTTCAGCAATTTCTCTACCTGTAGTTACAAGGGCAACAGAATATGGTCTGAAGGGTAACACAGAGACAGGAGTCGCTAGTTTTTCTACTCGAGCAACCTGATCTTCCTTAACAATAAGAGGAGCAATTCTGAAGGAAGCCACACGCTCGCCTTTTTCTACAGAAATATTTGGCGGTAATGTAGCAAGAACCCAATCGGTATCTTCATTAATGGCATGTACAACCTCTTCATCAAAGGAAAGCAACCCTCTGTGAGTTGCAAAAAGAGAACATTTTCCCTCACTTGGTCCCTCTAACATCAGTCCAGATCCTTGTAGGCATCTTGCAAGGCGAAGAGACGCATCATCTTCATGAACCTCTCCTTCTTCAAGCAAGAGAACTGCCAGTTCCTCCCGCCCCATTGATCGAAGAATTGGAACATCTTCTTTTCTTATCTGGTGTCCCCGACAAAAACGAGCCCCCTTAAAACCATTTACCACATCCACTTGCGTTACATCATGAGATAAATGAAGCCCAACTGATTCAGAAACAGGAACTGTATGTACCTTCATGGGGTTCCTCCTCTACATTTTCAGCAATTCCTCATATACTCTCTCATAAACAGGAAGGGAAATTCCTTCATCTTGCGCCAAACGGACTACCGCTCCGACAAAAGTTTCCAATTCTGTAGAGCGACCTTTTGAAGCATCAAGTTCCATGGAAGAACGTGTATGAGGCGGAAAAGATTCTGCCTGAGCCAGAGCTTTGGCTACTGCATCATCGGGAAGGGCAACATTCCTTTTCTTTGCAAGATAACATATTTCCTTCATAAGATCGACAACCAGGTCACGACTTGTCTTCGCAGAAAGCACCGTTCCAAAATTCTCTGCTTTAAGAGTTGTAACAATCGCCATAGGACTCATAAAAATAAACTTTGTCCAAACTGCCCGATCTATGTCTTTGACCAATTCAAATAAAATGCCGGCGTTTTTCATCATATTTTCAAAAGGTAAATGCTTTTCAATGTCTCTATCTAATGGGCCCACTACCATTTTGCAGCTGCCCCCAACTTGCCTGATCACACCAGGGGATTCGATATATGCAGAAATGTAGACACATCCATTAAAGGGAATGCCCGTGAGTTTTTCTTTCTGAAGAATATCTACATTGTCTACACCATTCCCAAGTGGAATCAAAAGTGTTTTATCATGACACAAGGGATATACACTCTTTGCCAGAGAGGGCAAATCGTAGCCTTTGACAGCGAAAAAAATGACATCCACGAGACCTATCTCTTGAGGGCAATCCGAAATAATGTGAGGATGAGCGATAAAAGATTCATGAGGCGTTGTCACTTTTAGCCCTTTTTTCTGAATACTTTCCATATGCTCTCCCCGACATAAAAAGCAAATCTCGTGCTCCGATGACGCTGAGTAAGCAGCAGCAAGACGTCCTCCGAAATATCCTCCTACTCCGCCTAGTCCGGCAATACAGATACGCATAGAGAGACACTCCCTTCATTAATTTGCCTTTTTCATTCTATTATATTCGACATTATTGTGATCACATAGACAAAGTTATCTTTACAGATTACAATAGTCCAACATAAACTATAGGCATACTATTTATAGGAGGGAATTATAATTGAATAAGATTTTTCGTTTTTTATTCGCTTCTGTCATGATTATGAGTCTTATTATTGCGGGAAACCAGCTCGCTGTAGCCGCAGATGGTCAGATTTTCTTTAAAGGGTCATCTACTCTTGCCCCAGTTGTTTCACAAGTGGCACAGCAGTTTATGGGAAAATATGGTACATGGAATAAAGTTGAGGCATCTCTTCCCGACGCCAAAATCGAAATTTTTGTCTCCGGGGGCGGTTCTGGAGAAGGGGTAAAAGCCGTTCTTGATGGAACAAGTAATTTTGGTATGACAGCTCGTGCCGTTAAAGCAGAAGAGAAAGAAGCAATCGGAGATTATCACGAGTTCCATATTGGGACAGACGCTCTGACCATTTCGGTTCACCCTGACAATAAGGTCTGTCAGATAAAGCCCAACCTCACTAAAGATGAATTGATTAAAATCTTTAGCGGCGAATACAAAACATGGAACGATCTTGATCCGACATTACCTAAAGAAGAAATTGTTGTTGTTATTCGAGATATTGGCGGTGGAGCTCACGAAGTCTTCCAGAAAAGTGTTATGGGAAAAGTAGATGTAACACCCAATGCGATTCAATCTCCATCTATGGGAGCTCTCGTTACCAAAGTCATGGAAAACAAAAATGCCATCGGTTACGCTTCTTTTGGCATGGTTAATGTAAACAAAGGGAAAATTATTCCTCTTAAAGTTGATGGAGTGGAACCTACCGTTGAAAATATTCTTAATGGAACATATTATGTTTCACGGCCACTTCTTATCGTCAAGAAAGGGAATATGTCTCCTATAGAAAAGGCTTTTATTGATGAACTACTTTCTGCTGAAGGCATGAAAATTGTGGAGCAGATGGGATTCGTACCTGCAAAGTAAAATGTGCCTTTGATCATTAAGGTTTTCTCAAGGCCGGGGGGAATCCTCTCCGGCCTTTTCTCATAGCTATGCGAGGAGGCTTTTGAGAGCGTGAAAAAAGAACGAATTTTTGTATGGACTTGCAAGGCTATTACATTGCTGGCTATTTCTTTTTTATTCTTTATCTTTCTTTTTATTGCAAAAGAAAGCTTTATATTTTTTCAGAAGACGTCACTCCTTCATTTTTTAACGGGGTCACGATGGAATCCTATTGCAGATCCACCAGCTTTCGGCCTTCAACCGATGATATGCGCCACTGTTTATGTTTCTCTTCTTGCAGCACTTATTGCTCTTCCTATCGGTGTCGGAATGGCTATTTTCCTATCGGTTTTAGCCCCACAAAAAATCCAACGGATACTTCTTCCTCTTATTGATCTCATGGCCGGTATCCCATCTGTTGTCTATGGTTTTGTAGGCCTTATGATTATTGTAAAGTTTTTTGAGACTCATTTTTCATGGTCCTCTGGAGAATCCGTACTTACCGGTTCAATTCTTTTAGCCATCATGATCTTGCCTTATATCGTCTCTACGTGCTGTGAGTCTATGACCAAAGTTCTTCATCATTATCAACAAACATCACGAGCCCTAAGTGTCTCAAAATGGCATATGATACGTTATTTAGTTATTCCTTCAGCAAAAAAGGCAATTCTAGCGGCACTAATCTTATCCCTTTCTAGAGCCATGGGCGAAACTATGGCTGTAATGATGGTGATTGGGAACAGCCCAATATTTCCTCATCTTTTTCGAAAAGCTGAGACTATACCTGCTCTCATCGCTTTGGAAATGGGGGGCGCTGCCGTTGGTAGCTTACACTATCAGGCTCTTTTCGCAGCTGGATTTATTCTCATGTTTGTACTCTTTGCCTTTAATTCTTTTTTCTTTTTTATCCGCAAGCGTATTGAGGAGGGAATAAAATGAGAAATAATAACGGCAAAACTTCTCACCTATCCCTTCGGCTCTGGCTTTTTTTAAGCGTCTTTCTTGTTATGGCGTCTTTATGCGTTATTTTTGGATATATTTTTATTCAGGGAGGAAGCGAACTTTCCCTTTCTTTCCTTACAAATATGCCACAGGGTTTTCCTTTAGGCATAGATGGAGGAATATGGCCCGCTATTGTGGGGAGTTTCTGGTTTACTACGATTGCCTGCATATTCGCCTCCTTTCTGGCTCTTCCTACAGCAATCTTTCTTGCCTTTTACGCTAAAACAACACGAATTGTATCTCTTTGCCATTTTTTCATTCACTCTATGGCTGGAATACCTTCGATTATTCTGGGGCTATTTGGTTATACGTTTTTCGTCGTTACACTTGATTTCGGCGTATCGATCTTGTCAGGAGGACTTATTCTTGGAATCATGATCTTTCCATTTATTGAGGTGCGCGTCGAAAAAACTCTTTTGGAGTTCCCCAAGAATATTATGCAGGCCTCTATTAGTTTGGGCATTACAAAAACGTGGACACTTTTTCACCTGATCCTTCCAGGGTGCATTGGCAATATTGCCAGTGCCATTGCTCTTGGAGGAAGTTTTGCTATGGGTGCAACTGCTCCTATTCTCTTCACTGGGGCAGTTCTCTTCGCTCCATCCCCCCGTTCTATTTTTTCTCCAGCAATGGCTTTGCCCAACCATCTTTATATTCTTGTAGGGCAGGGGGTATCGATTTCCAAAGCATATGGAACCGCTCTCGTGCTTATTATTCTTTTACTCGTTCTCAACATAGTGCCCCTTGTTATAAAAATGTACAGAAAGGAGAGGTAAAAATGCTCCCTATTCTCGAAATTCGTCAGCTTGCCGTTGCATTCGATAATAAAAAAATTCTTAAAAAGATCGACGCAAATTTCTACCCGCATCAAATTACAGCTATTATCGGCCCTTCCGGATGTGGAAAATCCACATTTCTCAAAAGCCTTAATCGTCTCATAGAAGACGAACGAGGGGTGTCTCTGAGCGGTCAGATTCATCTTGATGGGGAGGATACTTTTACGCTAAGTCCTGAGGAAGTACGTCGTCGTATCGGCATGGTCTTTCAATCACCTACCCCCTTTCCTCTCTCTATTTACGACAATATGGCGTACCCTTTGCGTTATCATGGACACGGCGCGAAAAAAAATAAGAAAAGCCTTGATAGCATAATTCGTAATAAACTTGAGGATGTAGGGCTTTTCGAAGAGGTCAAAGATAATCTGGCGATGAACGCGACTCTTCTTTCTGGAGGACAGCAACAAAGACTCTGTATCGCCCGAGCTCTCACTGTAGAGCCAGAAATACTGCTTCTGGACGAACCCTGTTCCTCCCTTGACGTTAAGAACACACAAAATATAGAGATGATGCTTCGCACTCTATGCCAACAATATTCTATTATCATTGTTACCCATAATCTTTTTCAGGCACGTCGTATTTCTCATCAAACACTTTTCATGCTTGATGGGGAAATTATAGAAGCAGGTTCCACAAAAGATCTTTTTGAAAATCCTCGCGATAGTAGAACAGCGGAGTATATTTCTGGCATTTACGGCTAAAGTGTTATATAATACTCGCCTATAAGAATTGGTGATGGAGTTCACCATAAATGCTATAAACGACAAAGCTGATGACTCCTACAAGTGTAAGTGCTTGTAGGAGTCATTTTTGTATTCTATATGAAGGAGTGTTTTCTCATGGCTTTTAGTCTCGCTGTTATTTTATTATTCGCTCTACCAACAAATAAAATTTTTGAAACATTGAAAATGCCCGGTTTATTGGGAACCCTACTTTTAGGTATTGCTATAGGCCCATATGGTTTAGATTGGCTTCAACCTGAACTTCTAAATGTATCAGGAGATCTAAGAAGAATCGCCCTCATTATTATTTTGTTGCGCGCAGGATTGGGAATAAATAGAGATGACTTGAAGCAGAATGGGATCGCAGCCTTAAAGATGAGTTGTTTGCCTGGTTTACTAGAAGGAGCAACCATAGCATTTATCTCAGTAAAGCTATTAGATTTTTCTTTAATTCAAGGAGGCATACTTGGTTTTATTCTTGCAGCAGTATCCCCTGCTGTAGTTGTCCCTTCTATGCTTAATTTAATTAAAAGTAAAATCGGGACAGAAAAAAGAGTTCCAAGTCTCATTATTGCAGGAGCATCCATCGACGATGTTTTTGCTATCACAATGTTAAGTGTCTTTTTAGGTTTATATAGTGGAGCAAGCATAAATATTGGCATAAAAATATTGAGTATTCCAATTTCCATATTACTAGGTTTCATGGTAGGTATTGTAGGTTTTGTTGTAGTACATATTTTTAAGAAATATCAGATGAGAGATACCCAAAAAGTCTTATTAATTTTAGCTCTTGCCGTATTGATTTCCGAACTTGAATTTCTATTTAAAACCAAAATTGAAATTGCATCATTACTTGGCGTTATGACTATGGGGTTTATCATATCGGAGAAAATACCTTCTGTTGGAGAACGTTTAGCCCAAAAACTTAACAAAATATGGATTTTTGCCGAAATCTTGCTTTTCGTCCTTGTAGGTGCCCAAGTAGACGTAACATTAGCGCTTAAAGCAGGAGGAGTAGGTATTGTTATAATTGGAATTGGATTGATCGGTAGGAGTATCGGCGTTCTTTTTTCTCTTTTGGGAACAAATCTCAATTGGAAAGAACGGCTCTTTTGCATAATTTCTTATTCCCCGAAGGCTACTGTACAAGCAGCTATGGGAGCAATACCGCTATCATTAGGGGTTGAGTCAGGAGATATTATCTTAGCTATAGCCGTATTATCTATACTTATTACTGCTCCATTAGGGGCCATCGGTATTCGATACTCCGCTAAAAAGCTTTTATAAGAAAACTAATTAAAAATTGAAGGAGCGATCCTTTTGAAAAAACACATTTTAACTCTCTTAAAACAAGCTCAGGGAAACTATGTTTCTGGACAAGACCTCTGTGAACATCTTGGTGTAAGTCGAACTGCCGTGTGGAAACATATCAATCAACTTCGTGAAGAAGGCTACGCCATCGATTCTTCTGCCCGAAAGGGGTATAGGCTTATTGATGTTCCTGATCTCTTAAACGAATATGAAGTTGAACCGTTACTAACTACAGAAAATATTGGTCATCCTATTATTCATCTAGATGAAGTCACTTCAACGAATATCGAAGCCAAAAAGCAGGCTCGTGAAGGGATAAAAGAAGGAACCGTTATCGTTGCTGAGCACCAAACCGAAGGACGGGGCCGTTCGGGAAGATCCTGGTTCTCTTCTCCTGAGTGGGCTATTCAAATGTCTTTAGTCCTTCGACCTAAAGTATCACCAGCCTTTGCCGCATCAATTACCCAGGTTGGAGCTGCTGCAGTAGCAAAAGCATTGGAAAGCCTTGGGCTTTCCCCTCAGATAAAGTGGCCCAACGACGTTCTTATTGGGGGGAAAAAAATCTGTGGAATTCTCACAGAGATGAGTTGCGAACTTGATCATATAAGCCATATTGTTATAGGAATCGGGATCAATGTAAATACTCCCTCATTCCCTGAGGAAATCGCATCTGTCGCAACGTCCGTTCGTATAGAACTGGGGGGGGAACACTGCAACAGAAAAGAGCTTATGGCTGCCGTTCTGAACGCCTTCGAGCCTCTTTATATCGACTTTTTAAAAGGGGGATCCCAGCCAGAATATCTTTCTATTTGCCGCCACCTTTCAAATCTCATGGGACAATTCATTACATATGAGACATCACAAGGAATACGTTCCGCCCAAGCTGTCGACATCGACAATATGGGACGCCTTATCATTCGTCACGAGGATGAAACAACGGAAGCTCTGCTTTCCGGAGAAGTTCATATATTAAGATCGTGAGAACGGATTTTCAACGCTGAGTCTTGAAGCATTTTCATATCGCTTTCAACTGACTCTCCTGCTGTTGTTAAATAGTCACCAGTCAAAAGGCCGTTAATTCCTCCCCGCAATCCCAAGAAGACTTTTGTGCCAAGAGCCTTTCGCCCTCCTGCATAACGGATTGTAGCTTGAGGAAGTAAAAAACGAATAAGAGCTCCCGTAAGCAAAATTTCGTCTTGGTTAAGCAATGGATTTTTTGCGAAGGGAGTTCCTTCTATAGGAGAGAGAATATTTAAAGGAAAGGAGCTCACTCCTATGTCGGCAGCTAGAGAAGCCATTTCAAGCCTATCCCGCAAGCTTTCACCTAAGCCAATAATGCCACCAGAACAAAGTTCAAGATGTGCAGAACGGGCAAAAGAAAGGCTTTTCAACTTATCTTCAATAGAATGGGTTGTACAAATAGAAGGGAAAAAACGGGGGCTCGTTTCAAGATTGCAATGATATCGTGTAAGGCCAGCCTGGGCAAGCTTTTTTGCTTGCCTTTCCGTAATAAGCCCATGGGAACCACAAAGTTTGAGAGATGTTTCTTTACTCAAACGCTGATATATACGACATAAATGTTCAAGATCACTATCGCTTAAACCTCGTCCACTTGTAACAAGTGAAAAACGATGAACACCAAGCTTTTCATAATATTTAGCAGCTCTTAAGACTTCTTCCTCGCTAATAAGAGGTGTAACATTACAAGACGTATTCCAATGAACTGATTGGGCACAAAATGCACAATTTTCGCTGCATTTTCCTGAGCGAGCATTAACAATAGAGCATAACTCGACATCTGAATGTGAACAATTTTTCGTCACTTGATCCGCTGCAGAAAGAAGAGCTGAAAGAGGTTCCTTTGAGGATAATAAAAGAAGGTCTTTTATAGGAATAGGTTTTCCAGAATATATATTGTCCAAATACACATGAAGAATACTCATAGTTCTGTCAACCCCTAACAAAATATTAGTTGACAAAACTATAAAGGCTTCATCTACCTATGTCAATTCATTTTTAATTGGGCTAATAAGAGAGAAAAGATATAATTGAGTCTGGGAGAGGAGACTCCCCGGGAATACCCCCGAAATCGCATTCCCGGGGCTGCAGCCGTCCCCAAACCATAATAACAGTATCCTCAAAGAATGGAAGAGGAGAAATATGAACACGGAAGGAAAACTTGCAATTCTTGCTGATGCAGCCAAATATGACGTGTCGTGTTCTTCCAGCGGGAGCCGGCGTAAAAATACCACAGGTGTTGGAAACGCGAGCCTGGGCGGTATCTGTCATACATGGACTTCCGATGGGAGATGCGTTTCTCTATTAAAAGTTCTCTTCTCAAATGATTGTATCTTCGACTGTGCCTACTGTGTAAACCGACGGAGTGTCGATCGCCCCAGAGCAACATTTACGCCCGAAGAACTTGCAGAACTCACCATCAATTTCTATCGTCGTAACTATATTGAAGGCCTTTTTTTGAGTTCTGGCGTTTATAAATCTCCCAACTACACAATGGAATGTCTTATACGAACATTACTTTTGCTACGGAAAAAATACAACTTCGGAGGCTATATTCATACTAAGGCTATTCCAGGTGCTGATCCGCAACTTCTTGAAATTGCAGGACAATATGCCGATCGTATGAGCGTCAATATTGAGCTTCCATCAGAAAAAAGCTTAAAACTTCTGGCTCCTCAAAAAAGTAAACAAGCCATTCTCAAACCCATGAGTTACCTTTCATCACGCATAGAGGAAAGCCTAGAAGAAAAACCCACATGGAGAGGAAAAAAGAAGCCTCTTTTTGTCCCTGCAGGGCAAAGTACCCAATTGATTGTAGGAGCAACTCCTGAAAGCGACCTTTCTATTCTTCGTCTTTCAGAAAATTTGTACTCCCGCTTTAACTTGAAAAGAGTCTATTACTCTGCCTATGTTCCAGTGTCATCAAATCCTTTGTTGCCAGCTCTTTCTTCCCCTCCACTTCTTCGAGAAAATCGAATATATCAAGCCGATTGGCTTTTGAGATTTTATAAGTTTAAAGCTGAAGAGCTGCTTGATGAAAAACAACCTCACTTTAATCTGAATATTGATCCAAAAACGGATTGGGCATTAAGAAATCTTCATTTTTTCCCTGTAGAAATCAATAAAGCTTCCTACGAGATGCTGCTCCGCATTCCTGGTATTGGCGTCATATCTGCTAAACGTATTATGACAGCCCGTAAAAATGGAATTATTCGCTTCGACCTACTCGCACGATTTGGTGTCGTTATGAAAAGAGCCCAATATTTCATTACATGTAATGGTGTCTTTCATGGAGATCGCTCTATGAATGAAAATCACCTTCGCGCACACTTTGAAGCGCCGTCAAAGAGTGATTTTGTGAAGAGGCAGCTTTTCTTATTTCAGCTATGACAACGTATATTTATGACGGCTCATTTAATGGCATGCTTTGCCTTATATTCGAAGCTGCATTACGGCAAAAAAGACCTCAAAATATTATTGCTCGGTCAAAAGAGGGACAACAAAAAAACCTTTTTGAAGGAGTTGAAGTTGAGACACGATCAAAAATTGCTCAAGCGGTCTATCACGTTCTAGAAGAACACACAAACGGGGAGACATTAATCACCGTTTTTTACGCACTTCATGCTCACCTTTCCCATATCGATTTAAGCGTCTTCAATTATCTAGAGCTTGCGTGGCAAAAAAGGAAAAACATTAACGGTCTTCTCTCTGACGAACGCGTTCTTTATATACTTGACGCACGTCGAAAAGTTTCACGTGAACGCCACATGTTCTGTGGGGTTCTTCGCTTTCGTGATGTAGGCGGTATTTACTACGCAACGATAGAACCAGAACACTATATCCTTCCCCTGCTTGGAGGGCACTTCGAAAAGCGCTTCCCTCACCAGAATTGGATTATTCATGATGTAAAACGAAGCAAAGCTCTCATATATGACCAAAGGGAATGGTATGAAACTGAATTTTCACCACGATCCATTCCTCAAAATACAAGTGACGAACAAACATACCAAGAGCTATGGAAAACCTTTTTCCATAGCGTCACTATTACCTCGCGGACTAATCGTGGCCTTCAAAAAAGAAATATGCCATTGAAATATTGGAAATATCTGACTGAAATGGAAGAAAAAATCCCGGAAACTTCACAAGAAGTCCCCGGGCAAGAAAATCTACCTAATGATGAGTTTTAGCAATATCCAACGCTATAAAAGACAAATTGTGAGCATGATCTCCTATTCGTTCGAGATTGCTCAGTATATCAATAAAGATAACACCTGCAGAAGGATTGCATTCCCCCCTGTTTAGCCGTCGAATATGGCTCTTTCGAAGGGTTTTTTCCTTTCTGTCCACTTCGACCTCTAAAACATCAATAACTTCGTGAGCTTTCTTTACATCTTCATCAGCAACCGATTCCAAACTCAATGTCACCGAAGTAAAGACGGTATTGAACATATCTTCGAATTCCGCCATAGCGACAGGAGAGAAATCGAGTCGATGTTCCTTCTTGTAATCATAGAGCTCTATCAAGTTCTGACAATGGTCTCCCACGCGTTCTATGTCACTAATGCCATTTACATAAGCAGAAAGGACAACTGATAGCTCGCTTGACAGCCCTTCTTGCCATATTTCTGCGGAATATCTGGCTATGGCATGAGTTAGTTCATTCAATATTTTTTCAGACTCATTCACTTGCTCAATCATTTTGGGATCGTCGTTCATAAAAGCTCTTTTTACATCCTGCAGCATTGAGAGCGCGATAGCTCCCATATGGGCAATTTCTTTTTTTATGGCGTCTATTGCTGCTGCTGGGGAGGCTGAAACAAGTTTGGGATCGAGAAACTGGGGACCGACACTGAGCGCGCTGCTTTTCCCTGGAACAAGTTTTTGAATGAGTTTTACAAAAGGAGAAGTAAACGGAAGGAACAAACATGTATTTGTCACATTAAAAAGAGTATGAGCATTGGCTAATTGCCTTGCAATATCTGGTGATGTTAGTGAAACTACTGTTTTAAAAAGAGGTAAGGCCATCATAAAAACGCTAACACCTATAAGGTTGAACATTACGTGAGCGGCAGCCGCTTGTTTCGCAGATCTGTTTGACCCCAAAGAAGCAATGACTGCAGTGATTGTCGTTCCTATATTATCGCCAAGAAGAATCGGAATAGCAGCGTCTAATGATAAGAGACCTTGGCTCGCCATGGCTATTGTAAGGCCGATGGTAGCGGAACTTGCCTGAACAACCATAGTTACAATTGTTCCGACTAGAACTCCAAGAAGAGGATTATGACTAAACATCATGAAAAGGTCTTGTCTCCCCCTCAAGAAATCCATTGCCCCTTCCATTGTTTGCATGCCAAGGAACAAAAGACCAAAACCAACTAAACCATTGCCTATGTACTTCTGCTTTCTGGATTTGCCAAAAACAGCCAAAATCATTCCAATACCGATAACAGGAAGGGCGAAATTTTTAATCTTAAACGCTATAATCTGAGCGATAACCGTCGTTCCTATGTTGGCTCCCATAATAACGCCTACAGCTTGCTTCAGGGTCATGAGACCCGCATGTACAAAGCTTACAGTCATTATGGTTGTTCCGCTACTGCTTTGAATAAGAACTGTTACCAATGTCCCAATAAGAACCCCACGAACAGGGGTGCTCGTGAGAGAACCTACTAACTGGCGCATTCTGTCTCCTGCCAGATCTTGCAAAGCATCGCTCATAAGCTTGATGCCAAACAAGAACAGACCAACGCCCCCTAAAACCTGAAATGCATTTGAGAGTGGCACCGCACAAATCCCTCCGAAAATAAAATTATAAAAACATCGCTTAGTGAACGTATAGTAAAAATCCACGCTAACTCTAACATACTCTACTCTAAGAATGCTAGTTTTTTCTGCTAAAAGCTACAAATCAAAAAAATTTCTACTTTAAAAATCTGCTGATAAAACTCTGCAATTCTGTATGTATCAATTTATTTGTGCAAAGAATATGCTGGTTATCGAGATCTTGTATGGGTAATCCTTTCCAATTAGACGCTTTTCCGCCAGCTTCTTCCATAAGCAAAAGTCCCGCATAAAAATCCCACGGTTTCAAATCCATTTCGAGATAGCCGTCCAAACGTCCACAAGCCACATAAGCCATGTCAAGGGAAGCAGCCCCTCGCCGCCGTACATCGTGGCACTTCTCGTAAATTTTTGTCACAATGGAAATTTCTTCTTTGCCCAATTTTTTATCGTAGGCAGTACCAAAGCCAATAAGACTTTCTGAAAGAGAGCCAGTTTGAGATACGCAAATGGGATCCCCATTTAAATAAGCCCCCTTATCTTTTACTGCAGAAAAAAACTCTTCGTTTATGGGATCATAAATATACCCTTGTTGGATTGTGTAATTTTCAATATAGGCAAGAGAAATGGCAAAAGCCGGATACCCGTGGTAAAAATTTACTGTTCCGTCAATAGGATCAAGAACAAAAGCTTCTCTCTCCAATTGAAAGGAACTTCGAGACGAAGAAGACTCCTCTGCAATAATCATACTTCCAGGGAAAAATTTTCTTAGCTGTTCTGTGATAAAAGATTCAACCTTCATATCTGTAAACGTAGTGTAATCAGACTGAGAGCGGCGAGAAGCAATATGAGTGTCTCTCTCTTTCGTTATGATTTCTCCTGCTTCATATAAAAGAGACGTTATTATTTTTACAGTAGAATTTTCCACTCCTATTTTCTCCTTTAAAGTTACTTTTCCGTCAAAATAATAGAAACATGCTTATTTCTATGTTTTTCTGCTTTTTTTAAAAATTCAGTAACAATCTCAAAAGGCAAATTATATTCTACCGCTATCTCCGTTATATCATCCCCTATTTTTTGCCAAAAAAGGTGAGGTTTCATGGCTCTTTTTTTCTCCTCTTCACTTGGCACAATTGAATAGACCAGCAATTTTTTTCCGTTGGGAGATTCTGTTGAAACTATAATTTCCCATGAATATCTCATTATTTTTCCTCCTCGTGCCGATCCTCTCTGAAAATTGAAGGCGACCTCGATAATATAATGAAACCCTTAGGAATGAAAGGGGTAAAAAAGTTTCAATAATGCACTACTTTTTCACAATTCAATCAATAAACCTTGACCTCAGTTTTATCACGTGTTATTATTTCCCCGCTACTTCTGTAGCGAAAATGACGCATAGAATACAGAATAAAAGGAGGAAGGTGAAAGAAGCTGGGAGATAAACAAACAACAAAAAAAGAGAAAATAGAGCTTATACAGGCAGTGCAAGAAGCTCTTAAAGAATTAAAGACATCGCAACAACATATTGATTTTAAGGCTGTTTCGCAAAAATTGGGCATAGCCCGTTCTACCCTTTATCGAAATCCCATTGTAAGGGAAGAAATCACTGCTGCTCGAGAAGCATCTCGGGCCACGTCAACGTCCTTATCGGAACTCCAGGAAGAAATACGACATCTCAAAGAAAGAGTTCAAAAGCTAGAAGAACTCTCTCGTCAATGGGAGCCCTAATAAACTCCCAATTCTTTCTATCAATACGTGCATGGCGCCACTGTCAGAAAATGTTTCTGATGTTTAATTTTTATATTCCACGAAGGAGGTTAGAGTTTTAATGAAAACTCATCTTTTGAAAAGAACCATCGTGGCTGCAGTTTGTATGGTATCTGTTATGTTCTTGGGATCAATCGGTGCAGAGGCGGCGCGCCCTGTAACTTTTATTGATTTCAGTTGGGACAGTGTGCAGGTGCATAATCGAATTGTTGGCTATATCTTAACCTACGGTTATGAGAAGAAAGTCGACTACATGTTTGCTGAGTCTCTTCCAGGTCTTATGGGAATTGAACGAGGGGATGCAGACATTACTATGGAACTTTGGGCAGACAATTTTCCTGAGTGGTGGCAAGAAGCTCAAGAAAAAGGAAAAGCAAAGAGTCTGGGACTAAACTACCCTGACGCACCCCAAGGTTGGTATGTTCCTCGCTACATTGTTGAAGGAGATAAAGAAAAAGGCATAAAGCCACTTGCTCCAGACCTTAAAAGCGTCTTTGACCTCCCAAAATATTGGGAACTCTTCAAAGATCCAGAAAAACCTTCAAAAGGGCGCTTATATAACGGCCCTGCCGGCTGGAATATAAACTCCATCAATTCAGAGAAGGTAAAAGCCTACGGATTAGATGAAAAATTTACCGCCTTTGATCCAGGTTCTCAAACTGCTCTAGCCGCAGCTATTGCTTCCGCTTACGAGCGAGGAGAACCAGTTTTAGCCTATTATTGGGAACCTACAGCAATTATGGGCATGTACGATATGGTAAAACTTGAAGAACCGCCATACAGCAATGATTTATGGGGAACAACGTATCGCTGTGCTTGCCCCTCAGTCGAAGTACTTGTTCTGGTAAACACAAAATTTGCTGAAGCAAACCCCGAAATCACAAAATTCTTAGAACGTTATGAAACAACTCTTGATCAAAACAATAAAGCCCTCGCTTATATGAAAACACATAACGTTGATGCTCACCAAGCAGCCATCTGGTTCCTTAAAACCTACAGTGATAACTGGAAAAATTGGGTACAGGACGAAAACGTTATAGCAAATGTAGAAAAAGCTTTGCAAGAGGAGGCGATAAAATAGTGAATTCCATCTCTAAAAAAAAGAAAATCTTAGAAATACATGATCTTTGGAAGGTCTATACAAAAACAGATATAGATATTGATGTAGAGAACGAAGATATTATTACGGAACTTGATGAATCTGATGATGCTGTTGTGGCTGTAAGGGGTGTTTCTCTTACAGCCAGGCAAGGAGAAGTCTTCGTTATTATGGGACTTTCTGGAAGTGGAAAATCTACTCTTATTCGTTGCATTCTTCGCCTCATAGAGCCGACATCCGGCGAAATATGGGTTAATGGACAAGAAGTCACTTCTCTGTCTCAAAAAGGCCTCACGGAATTCAGACGAAAACAGATCGCCATGGTCTTTCAGCACTACGGACTTCTGCCTCACAAAACAGTAATTAACAATGTAGAATTCGGACTGAAGCTCCAGGGAATCCCGGAAAAAGAACGAAGAGCGCGTTCTAAAATTTCACTTGAACGCGTCGGCCTTAAAGGATGGGAAAATTACTATCCTGGTTCGCTGAGCGGAGGGATGAGGCAGCGTGTCGGTATCGCAAGGGCTCTTGTTATGGATACACCTATCCTTCTTATGGACGAGCCTTTCAGTGGTCTTGATCCTTTGATCCGCCGAGAAATGCAAGATGAATTAATTCGATTACAAAAAGAGCTTAAGAAAACTATTTTCTTTGTAACTCATGATCTTGATGAAGCAATGCGAATGGGAGACCGTATGGCTGTAATGAAGAATGGATCTATCGTACAAATGGGAGCTCCTGCTCAAATTCTCGCAAATCCTGCAGATGAATACGTGGCCCGTTTTGTTCAGGATAAACGGCGCCAAATACAGATGGCTGATGAAGGAGCCTTTATATCTGATGATGAAAGCATTGATGAAATACCTGATGAAGGAGTGATGAATCATATTTCCAGAAACGTTTGAATTTCATGTTGCAAGTCATGTTAATAACGGCGTAGACTGGCTTCTTCAAGCCTTAGCCCCAACTTTTGATAGTATTTCCAGCGGAATTCTTACTATACTTTTAGGAATTGAGAATTTCTTGCACATCATCCCCTGGTGGATATATATAGTTGTAATTGCTCTCCTCGCATGGAAAGCAACACAGCGTCTCAGTACGACAATTACATTGCCGATAAGCATATTGTTCATAGGGATATTCGGCCTTTGGGATTTAGCAATAGGAACACTTGCCGTTGTCATTGCCGCAGTGTTTATTTCCTTACTTATTGGCATTCCCCTTGGTATCCTCATGGCAGAAACCAAGGGAGTGGAACCCGTTATGAGACCAATTCTAGACGCCATGCAGACAATGCCAAGCTTTGTCTATCTTATTCCGGCCATGATGTTTTTCGGTCTCGGGAAAGTCCCAGCTGTTCTTGCAACCTTAATTTACTCTCTTCCTCCTGTTATACGCTTAACGAATCTTGGGTTGCGGCAAGTACCTAAGCCGGCTCAAGAAGCAGCGATCGCATATGGAGCAACAAAATGGCAATTGCTAAAAGAAGTGCGAGTTCCTTTAGCTATGCCTACGATTATGGCAGGAGTCAACCAAACAACAATGATGGCTCTATCAATGGTTGTCGTAGCATCTATGATCGGAGCCAGAGGACTGGGACAGGAAGTTTTACTTTCTATTAACCGTATTGATGTGGGACGTGGTTTTGAAGCCGGAATCTCTATCGTTATTATGGCAATTACCATTGACCGTATAACACAAGGTTTCGCCAAAAAATGGGACCCCATCAAAAGATAAATATATGGCTCAGAAACCTATATTTAAGCCGTCTTCTCCTAAAAGAGGACGGCTTATCCTATATAATAAGCATGTAAAAATTATGTACCTTTGAAAACGAGGATAAGAATGGAACAAATATTTTATGATTGGCAATTTAAAGCATATACAAAAATAGAAGGGCAAAATGCTGTTCTTTCTGCTCCGACAGGGGCAGGTAAAACTCTTGTTGCATATCTTTGGGCAGGACTTTTAACAACAGAAGGAAAAATTCAAATGCCCAAAGATACTTCGCGTATTATATTTACCGCTCCTATTAAAGCCTTAAGTAACGAACGATATATGGACCTTCGGCGCATGGGGTTTGATGTAGGAATAGAAACTGGCGATTTCAAACGAAATGAAGAAGCTCCGATTATTTGCTGCACACAAGAAATCTATACGTTGAAATATACGAAAGATCCCGATCAAAAACTTATTATTGATGAATTTCATTATATTTTTGAAGATCCGGACCGTGCCAGAACCTATATTGACGGCATTCGAGAAACAGCACCAACAACGTCTATTCTTGTTATGTCTGCGACCTTCAGCCAACCAAACGTTATAGGTCATTACCTCGAATCAATTACCGAGCGCAATTTTATTGTGTATGAAAGTCAAGAGCGAGCAACTGAGCTTGTTTTTACCCCTAAGAAACCTGCTCAACTCTTTTCTATTCATGATGCTCTCGTTTTTGTTTTCTCCCAACGTGGAACTATGGATTTGGCCTACAACATTGCTAGAACTAGGCGACGCCTTCCCAAAGAACAACGAAGTCGTCTCTATGAATTAGCAACTATTCTTGACGTTCCTAAAGTTCAAATGCCCCTTCTGTGTGGCGTAGGAATTTATCATGGAGGAATGTTACCTAAAGAAAAGCTACTTGTAGAATCAGCTTTTCGTGAACGCATTCTTGATGTTGTTGTAGGAACAAACGCTCTGGCATTAGGTGTCAATTTACCTGCTGAAACAGCTATTTTTGCTCAACTAGTTCAATTTCATGATAATGCTCCCATAAGCAAAAATGAATTTCTCCAAATGTCGGGACGAGCCGGAAGAAAAGGCCTTTTCGATACAGGCTATGTTACATGGTTAGCGAATTCCCCCTGCGAACATCGCGGATATAACACAGGGGAAGAATTTAAAAATTTGCTTCATATGTCTCCAGAGGCAGCTTCTGTATCTCTTCGACCAGCTTGGGGAGCCCTGTTACGACATGAAGTTCATATTGACGACGAAGCCGATTATATAAGCCGTTTTTCCTTACCTGAGATTGATCCTTATATTTTACGCAACGAACTGAGACAAGGATTAAAGCGCATAGATAGAGCATTACGCCGTATGGTAAAACCTCATCAAAGAAAACAGTTTAGGATTCTTTTAGCCAATATTTGGTATGAAGAGATGAGTGCTGATGAAAATCTTGAAATGGCTCGTCTTTTCTTTGCCGAAGAACGGCCAGAAGCTCTTTTCGCAGCCCAACTTGTTGCCCCTTATGAGCGGAATTATCTTCAAGCTCTACTCAAGATCAAAAGGTATGCTAATCACCTTCCAAATGGGTATTTCTTTAGGGGGATGCGCTTTCTTAATCAAACTGTTGATGACATAGACCCAACTATTTATGGTTTTGAAGAAAAAATTAATGAAATAGAAGGATCTTCGAAAAAAGCCTAAGCAGAGAAGGATTTGCCAATATCGCTGAGGCAACGACGTATAAAAAGATCTTTTTGACATGCTAAATCTACAATCACAAGATCTCGTACAGCATCTCCATGAGTATTGATTCGAAGCATGAGCTTAGGACGCAATATATCTCGGCCTGCAGAGGCAATAACAATTCCGATGCTGTAATCTGAAAGTTCAACAATCGTTCCAGGCGGATAAAGCCCTAGGGAGCATAGAAGGACCCCTACGATTTTTTTATCAAAATGAGTATCAGCGTTTTGTATAATCATTGAGAGGGCCTGGCGAGTTTCTAGAGAATCACGATATATACGCTTTGTGGTAAGAGCATCGAAAACATCGGCAACAGCCGCAATACGGGCTTCAAAAGGAATCTGTTCTCCTCTTAACTTATCAGGGTAACCATTTCCTTTCCATCGTTCATGATGATGGCGTACTATAGCAAGAACACGTTTATCAGAGACCCCAGACTCTCGGAGCAACCTTTCTCCTTCTTCTGGGTGTCTGTTTATAATACTGAATTCACGCGGAGTGAGAGGGCCAGGCTTGTTAAGGATATCAAGACTTATACATGCCTTGCCCACATCATGTAGCAGTCCCCCCATTACTTGCCTTTCAACCACTTGTATTTGATTTGGAAAGAGACGAGACGTAATAAACCCACTAAGAAGAGCTACGTTCAACGAATGAATAAAGGTATACTCATCCCAATTTCTTACCCTGGCCATAACAAGAAGAACTTGCGGAGTGCTCATCAGCGTTTTGGCAAGAGAGCGACTATTTGATATAAGAGATGATAACTCCTCAGAACTAGGCTCCCTACCTGAACGAAAGCGTTCATATACATCTTGAATCTGTTGAATTGTCACTTTCGCCAAATGTCTATCAAGAGCAACGAGATTCAGATCAGAATCTTGAAGAGCCATCTGGAAATCTTCTTTTGAAAAATGTATCTCCTTCTGAATAGGAACTGAGCGAATGCCCCATTGTATTAACGTATCAGGTAAACGTGGAAAATTCTGCATAACAACTTTGATATCGCTATGTTTTGGGAGCAAAAGAAGACCACCGGGGGCAATTATATCCTCCGCCAAATGTCCCCATATATGATGAAGCTCTGAGACAGCTATCTGCTGTATCAGAAAAAGTCCCCCCTTATATCCAAGATTAAAGTTTAATATTTTTCAAATTCTTTTGGGCTGTCACAATAGCTGAAATAGTAGCTGTCATAGATTCAAACTTTTTTGAAGCATCATCCATAACTCCAATTGAACGTTCCATCTCTTCTGAACTTTCGCTAATTTGAAGTCCTGAATCTTTCATTGTCTGATGAATTTGTTCCATAAAGTTTTTATTTTTTATCAGATAGTCAGAAAAAGAGACAAGAGTGCTCCGAATCATCTGAAACATGTCTCCCACTTTTTGAACGCTCTCCATTGCTTCGTTTACAGAGCTCGAAATCTCGCTGACCTTCGTCGTAATGTTCTCAGAAGCTCCTTTGGTTTCTGCTGCTAACTCCTGAACATTTTTAGCAACTATGGCAAAACCTCGTCCATGTTCACCAGCCCTTGCTGCTTCTATTGAAGCATTTAACGCCAAAAGATTGGTTTGCTTTGCTATACGCTGAATCTCTTTCGACATTTTTTCTACTTCGAGAAAAGACTCAAGCGTTCCATAGGTCGTCTGAACAGTATGCCGCACATCATCGCTCATACTCTCAAGATCCGTTCCTGAACGATCAAGATCTTCCATAAGCTTTTTATTCATTGAATTTATTTCTTCAACACTCTGACTGGTCTGTTGGCTCTTCTGATCAAAATCCTGAACAACCATTTCCAGAGAGCGGCTTAAGCGCATAAATTCCTGAGCAGTCTGCTGTATTTCTCCCTCAACCCGCTGCACTCGTCGTACCAAGACATCATCAAGTTGGGCCATGAAAGAATTCATCATGGTATCAGCAAAAAAAGCCGACCCCAAACGACGAATCACTTCTTCGTACTTTTTATCGGCCATATTAAGCACCAGCTCCATAAACAGTATCAAGGAGATCAGTTCCACATCGAAGATTTTCAAACCACGAGAAAAATTTTTTTACGTTTTCTCCTTGAATAACTGCTCCATGTTGAGGGGCAATAGCCTGAATATCTAAAGATGACAATTGCTTTACCCAGCGACGGCAGACAGCATTAGAAGCCATATAGCGCTTATGAAACCCTTCCATATATTGCAGATGATCCTCAAAGTTTTCGACAATCGCATATCTTTTCCCCTTTGGGAATATAGCTGCACCAATATCGCCAGTAAACAGAATCTTCGATATAGGATCGTATAGGGAAAAAGCCCCCGTAGAATGAAGAAAGTGTGAAGGGATGAGTTTCATCGTCTTTCCATTAGAAAAAGAGAGAGCCCCTCCTCGATCAGGAATCGCAGTGATTCTTTTATGGTCATAAATACCAAAATGAGGCAAAAATCGAGTCCAAAGAGAAGAAATATATACCTGAGCTCGATCGGTCATAGAGAGCCATAAAGTAATTCCTGAAGAAACATCAGGATCTTGATGGGAATAAAAAATGTGGCGAATACGGTGTAAATCAAAAAGCTCTGCAACATTGGCCAATACCCGAGGAAAGACATGAGCTCCACCTGGATCAAGTAAAAGAACCTCTTTTCCTGAAACGATCACATATTGATTTGTCTGAACAACACCTTCCTCTTCCTGCTCTTCCCACGCTAGAAGGTAAAAACTATGATCGTCATGTTCATATAGAGAAATCGAACTTCGATGCTCCATGGAGACATCTCCTCCGTTCATAATAGTGATCAAGGTACGTTAAATTGTATTATTAATTATAAAGGATACCAACTCTTTTTCCTCAAGAGGCTTACTAGTAACATATCCTTGAATAGCATCGCAATTGATATCTTTCAAAAAATCAAGCTGTTCATGTGTTTCCACACCCTCCGCAATGGTACCCAGCCCCAGAGAATGAGCCATATTAACCATTGTTTTTACGAGGACTTCTTTTCGGCGATCTATTCCTATTCCATCGATAAAAGATTTATCGACCTTAATGACATCTATCGGAAATTGGCTTAAATAGGCAAGAGAAGAGTATCCCGTGCCAAAATCGTCCATATAAATACGGCATCCGAGAATCTTCATTTCTCGTAAAAGATCTAAAGAAGCGTCTACATTTCGCATAACACCAGATTCAGTAATTTCAAATCCTATTTCCCCAGGTTTGATAGAGTAGGCTTCAAGAATACGCCTTACCTCAGAAATAAAATTCTCCTGCAAAAGCTGCCGAGTTGAGATATTCACACTTATTTCAAGGGGAGGATTTCCCTGTTTCTTCCATTCCTGCTGATGTCTGCACGCCATCATAAGGATTTCCTCTCCAAGGGGCAATATCAAACCTGTTTCCTCTGCTACAGGAATAAAATATGAAGGCATAATAAGGCCTTTTTGGGGATGCTGCCAACGTACCAAAGATTCAAATCCATTGATCATACCTGTTTTAAGTTGAAGCTGTGGCTGATAAAAAAGTACAAAATTTTTATTCAAAAGACTCTCTCTCAGATCATTTTCAAGCAAAAGACGATAAGAGGCCCGCTCTCCAAGTTCCTCTTTAAAAAATTCGTAGGAATTTAACCCCGTTTCGCGGGCTTTATGAAGGGCAATATCTGCTTTTTGTAACAAGACTTCTGTAGTAGTGCCATCATCAGGAGCGATGGCAATTCCGATACGAGCTGTTAAAAATATTGGTCGCTCTGCCAAATGAAAGGGCTCTTTGAAACAATGAAGCAACGCCCGCGCCATATGCGCTATATCAGCCACTCGCTGCGCCTGATGAATTAAAATATAATAATCATCCCCGCCTATTCTGGCCACAGTATTAGATTCCCCCACTGTCTTTTGAAGACGTTGGGCAACTTGCTGTAAAAGCTGATCCCCCGAAAAATGTCCCAAACTTTCATTTACATTTTTAAAGCGATTAATATCAAGAAAGAGAACCCCCGCAAAAAAACCTTTTTGTTCAATATTTTTCAACTCTCGATCCAATCTATCAAGAAACATTATTTTGTTAGGTAATCCTGTAAGCTGATCGTACAAAGATTTGAGACGAATCTGAGCATCTTTAGTTTTCATTTCAGAAAGATCGCTAAAGACCGAAATATATTCTGATATTTTCCCATTCCCATCATATACAGCTGCCACAGAAAGCCATTCAGGGTAAACTTCTCCACTTTTTCTACGGTTCCAAATTTCTCCTTCCCAATAGCCCTTTTCAATAAGTTCCTTCCAAAAATTTACATAAAATTCTCTAGGGTGTTTTTGAGATTTTAAAATCCTGGGATTTTTCCCTATAGCCTCATGAGCTTCGTATCCAGTAATTGTCGTGAAAGCGGGGTTTACCGATTTAATTGTGGCATGAACATCGGTAACCACTATTCCCTCAAGAGTATGTTTCATTACTGCCAAAGCAATCTGCAAGTCTTTTTCCCGCTTCTTCTCTTCTGATATATCTAGCAAAACACCTATAACACGAGATAGCTCTCCATTTTCATAAAAAGCTTTCGTTTTAGAAGCAATTATCTTTTGCTCTCCATCAGGCGTCACTATTTTGAATTCCTCGTTTTCGGAGTTTTCCCTGATTTCTCCGCCACGAAGAAGGTGATCAAGAAGATGGGCTACGTATAAACGATCTTCTACATGAATTCGTGAATAAAAAGATCTAAAACTAGGTGTAATTTCTTTACGCTCATACCCAAGAATACGATAGAGGTGGTCGCTCCAGGTTAATGTCATAGACGAAGGAATCCATTCCCAATACCCTAAGTGCACTAATTCCTGAGCATGAGAAAGAGAATTCTCCTTCTGAAGTAATTCTTCATTATGTTCTTTGTCTTTTGTTATATCCATGCCGACAAGCAAAACACATTTTCTCTTGTTGACGCTATCCTCAAAATACTTGGTATGAGTGGCAAAATACAACCTCTTTGAACCGTGAATATAAAAAGAAACATCCTCTATCTCTCTATCTTTTTCAAAAGAAGCGATATTATTTCTTCTATACCAACCATCAAGCTGTTCAAATAAAAAACCATACACTTTAGTCAACTCAAAAAGCGAACGTTCTTGGCACTCTTCGTTTGTAACGTGGAACAACCGACATAAAAATTCGTTACCCCACACCCACCTTGCGGATGAATCAAGAATGAGGGCTATTCCTGAAAATTGACTAAAAATATTTTTAATTTCGCCGTATTCTATGCACTGAGTGTTCATTTAGATATCTAGGCAGAAATAGAAACGGGATCTCCAGGGAAGACATCCCCCTGTTGAATAACTTTGAGGAAATAGCCGCATATAGGCAATAGACACCATCCTTTATAATCATACGAATGGGGTTCTTCTGGTTTTTTGCCTTTTTCAATAACTTGAAGTTTAGCTGTCGCCCCTACGTTAAGAATCGAACCAATAGGAAGCTCTTCGGGTAATCCTTCTATCAGGAGATTTTCAGCAAGAGAGCCAGGCGGAAATGCGAATTGAGCTTCTTGCTCTGCTTTTTCTACGTCTTCACGCCGAAGCAAACTAACTTCTCTTTCATTTATGTTAAAGTGAGAATCTCCTTCGATCCCACCAAAAGTAAAATGAGCTTTTTCCACTCTTTGTTTAGCTTCGTTTCGCCGATTACTTATACATATGGCAAGAACTTTTCCCATTTTTTATGTCCCTCCTTACTCTTTTCTAATTTAACATAATACACTAAAGCAAAAATGAGATAAAGAAACAAAGTTAAATATAGGAAGTGATACAATAAATAAAAATACTATAAAGGAGGGCTGATGATGTTCGAAGTTAAAGATATTCTTGCACCGGGCCTTTTTGCCTCTGTGAAAAAAACAGTTGAAATAGATGATACCGTAGGGAATATGAATATACACCTCAACCAGCTTCTATCCACTTCTGCCTGTGTTCAAGCTATAATCGGTGCCTGCATAAAGGCAGTAGATCACCTTTTACCGGAAGGATATATTACTATTGGGAAATCCATTGAAGTTGTTCATGAAGCAACCTCTATGTTAAATGTTACAGTAGAATTCAAAGCGATTCTTAAAAGAGTAGAAGGGAACCGCCTCTTTTTCGATATTACAGCCTCCGATGCCCTTGGGCAAATCCTTATAGCCCACCATGAACGGGTCGTTGTAAATCGTGTTGCCCTAATGGATCGTGCAGTAGAAAGGGCTGAACAGCTTAACAAAATACGAGAAATGCTTTAGTCCATTTTTTATTTGCATAAAAAGAGAGGGGCTTGTTTATAAATAAACCCCTCTCTTTTCTCTATTTTTTCTTCTCGTTATAAAATCTGAAAAGAGCTTGCGTTCCATCATCCTCATACCCCTCATGTGCCAGTTTCTTATACATTGAAAGAGACATCTCAAGACCGGGAGTATCAAGTCCTAATCTGTCTGCCGATTCAAGGGCAATTCTCATGTCTTTTATAAAATGTTTAATATAAAATCCCGGATTGAAATCACCGGCAATCATGCGAGGGGCAAGATTTGAAAGTGACCAACTTCCAGCGGCTCCCTGAGCAATACTTTCAAGAACCTTATCTGGATCAAGACCTGCTTTAATAGCATAAGATACGGCTTCACAAACACCAATCATATTTGAAGCAATAGCAATTTGGTTCGCCATCTTTGTATGTTGTCCACTTCCTGCCGCCCCTTGATAGACGATATTTTTACCCATTACCTCAAAAAGAGGACGAACAACTTCAAAATCTTCTAACTCTCCACCAACCATTATTGATAACGTTCCCTCTCTCGCACCTCTATCTCCACCTGAAACGGGAGCATCTAAAGCTTTCAAGCCTTTTTTCTGAGCCGCCGCATGAATGCGCACTGCTAAATCTGGACTCGAAGTTGTCATATCTATAAGATAGGTTCCTGTTTTCGCATTTTCTAGAAGCCCCTTAGCTCCTAAATACACCTCTTCAACATCTCTGGGAAAACCTACAATCGTAATAACACATTCGCACTTTTCTGCAAGGGAAGCAACATTTTCTTCCCATATAGCCCCTTTCTCAACCAATGATTTTGCTTTTTCGCTGGTTCTGTTGTAAACATGAAGGGTGTATCCTGCTTCAAGTATATGCCGAGCCATACTTCCTCCCATGACTCCAAGACCTATAAAACCTATATTCTTCATTGAACAAGTTCCCCCTTTCAAAATTCTTCAATACGAGTATAACGTATGATACGATTGGTATAATAGCTTTACCAAATAGGAAAGAAGGGATTTACCATGTCGAAGTATCTAGACGATATTAAAGAAATACTTGGATCCGACGCGGACTCTCTTCTCAATTATACGTGCTGGGGAATTCCAACTGAAATGCTTACTCCGCCAAGCCCTGATTTTGTCGATCATCTCGCCGCAAATACGAATCGTCCTATCCCTGTGTTACGTTCATTACAAACGCTTTTTGACACAGGAAGATTAAAAGGAACCGGGTACCTCTCCATTCTTCCCGTTGATCAGGGAGTGGAACATTCCGCTGGTGCAAGCTTTGCCCTCAATCCAATATACTTTGATCCCGAACATATTGTCAGGCTTGCATTGGAGGCTGAATGCAGCGCTGTAGTGAGTACCCTAGGAGTTCTTGGTTCCGTAGCCAGGAAATATGCCCACCGTATTCCTTTTATTCTAAAAATCAACCACAACGAACTTTTATCATATCCTAATACATACGATCAAATTCTTTTCGCATCAGTCAAACAAGCCCAAGATATGGGAGCCGTAGCCATAGGTGCCACAATCTATTTTGGAAGTCCGGAATCAAGACGACAAATTCAAGAAGTATCGACGGCCTTTCACATAGCGCATGAAATGGGGATGGCTACTATTCTATGGTGTTATTTACGTAATAAAGCCTTTAAAACAAAAGAAAACGACTATCATTTGGCAGCAGATCTCACTGGGCAGGCTAATTATCTAGGCGCAACTATAGAGGCAGATATCGTGAAACAAAAGTTGCCCTGTATCAATGGAGGTTTTCGTGATCTTCATTTTGGAAAAACTTCTCCTGAAGTATACGATAAATTAGTGCCTAATAATCCGATAGATTTACTCCGCTATCAGGTGGCTAATTGTTATATGGGACGAGTAGGCCTGATTAGCTCCGGTGGGGCATCAGTCGGGTCTAATGATCTGAAAGAAGCCGTTAAAACAGCAGTCATCAACAAAAGAGGAGGAGGCATGGGGCTTATTCTTGGAAGAAAAGCTTTCCAGCGTCCTTTTAGGGAGGGCATTCACATTATACAAAACGTTCAAAATGTCTATCTTGAAAAAGAGATTACTTTAGCATGATCAAAAGAGAAAAATATTGTAGCGTTCTTGTAAAGGTCCTTCTATTCTCTGCACTCCTATGGGGAGGAATGGCTTTTGCTTCGTCTTCACAAGAAACAGTTCCTCTCTTATGGGGTGAAGATATTCCTGGCGTCATGACACACTTCAATACTCGGGAACCAGTCTTGGCCCTGACACTCGATGCTTGCGGAGGGAAACGAGGAAGTGGTTTTGATAAAAAGCTTATAACCTGGCTTAAAAAACATAACATACCTGCAACACTATTTCTTACAGGACGCTGGATTGATGCCAATAAAAAACATGCTCAAGAGTTAGCTTCTTGTTCTCTCTTTGAGATAGAAAATCATGGAATGAATCACCGTCCATGTTCTGTATCTGGACGTTTAGCATATGGTATTCCAGGAACAAAAAATGTATCGGAAGTCATAAATGAGGTTCAAGATGGAGCCGATACTATAAAAGAGATCATAGATCGCAAAACTCGTTTCTTCAGATCTGGGACAAATTATTATGATGAAATCGCCATTGCCACTATAGAAAAGCTAGGATATAACGCCGTAGGCTATTCAATAGCAGGAGATGAAGGGGCAACACTCTCTAAAGAAGCTATTATTATAAAACTTCTTAAAGCAAAACCAGGAGACATTATTCTCTGCCATATGAACCATCCTGAAAGCGATACAGCTGAAGGGCTGATTGAAGTGATTCCCATACTCCAAGAACGCGGTTTTCGTTTTGTCACTTTAAAGGAATATCCGTTGCAATAATGATCATATCCTTATAGAGGAAGGGGAAAAATGATAGGATCAGCTATTTTATTAGGGGGGGTTTCTTTTATATTGCTTCCTCTTGAAATGGCAGCAGGCCTTTTTGCTGCCATAACTCTTTGGCTGACTATTTATGCTGCTCCTTTTTTCTGTCTTTACATAGGGTGGCTTTTTGGTATGTTTCTCGGTTTTGTTCGTGCCGAAACCAATCTCTGGAGTATTCTTGCACTGATCCCTGTAGGAATATGGTTTCTTGTAAATTGGCGCCTCACACTAGCTAAAGAGATGCCTCTTTTCGTTAAGGGACTCAAAGAGCCTCTTGCTCGTCGAAAGATGTTCAGATATTGCGGTCTTATTTTCCCATGTGTAATTTATCCCCTTTGGGGGCCAGGCGCTCTGAATAAATATCTTATGATTGCAACAGTCGCTGCATTTATCATCGAGAAGATTACCAATTACGTACCATTCTTGAAAAAATGGTTCAAGTCGATCTCCTCTCAAAAAGAAGAAAGAGATGAACGGTCTATATCATCAACAACATGTTACTTACTTGGAGCATTCATTGCTTCTCTCTTTCCTGACCCTGCTTCTGTACAAGCTCTTATGATGGCAACCATGGGAGATGCCTGGGCCGTTCTTGTCGGCAAACGTTGGGGAAAATTAAACTGGCTTGAAGGGAAAACACTCGAAGGAAGTCTTGCTTGCTTAGCCGCCGCTCTTATGAGCGGTTTTATTTATGGAGCTCTTGTCCCGGAAGCGCAGATCCCATGGCTCATTCTTCTGTGGGGGGGATTGGCCACTCTGTTTACAGAAGGGTTTTTCAGGTTCGAACTCGATAACCTTTTAGTAGCTCCAGTCAGCGCAGCAATAATGACCGCCGTTATATGGATCGCTTACCTTTTCTAAACCTTGATAAACCGATCTACATCATAAACAACTGGATAGACATTACCTGTGCGGATAGCACCTATAAAATCTTCTTCAGTGTGTACCACTCCAGGGAAAGCAGTAGCATAACGTCCTACTCGCTCAACAAGATGGGCATCACTACCACCAAGACGAGGTAAACGCAGTTCCTCAGCAAGAACGTGTGCTTTAAAATTATGAGTCAGGCGGGTACTCCCGTTGAAAGCCTCTATTCCGCTCAAGCCAGGAAGCGAACGTATAAAATTGCCCATTCCACGCCCGTTATCCCGAAAAGGATGAGCACTTACAGCAACGCCTCCCTGCTCTTCCACAAGAGAAAGAACGTCAGGCGCATGCATCTTTTTCTCAGGAACAGCATCAAGACCAAAAATTAACAGATCTCCCTCGTATGTAAGCAACTCAAGACCAACAAGAACCAGGAAATTGTGTTTCATGCTCAATTCCTGAGCATAAGAACGCATACCCATACTTTCATGATCTGTAACACAAATTCCATCAAGCCCCATTTTTTTGCCTTGTTGAATTGCCTTCTCTATAGGTAAAAAACTATCTGAAGAAAATTCTTCAGTGTGAAGATGCGTATCGATAACCAGGGTCATTTCCTCCTTACTTTTTATTCATTATATCTATTATAAAAATATGTTATGTCCATAAGAATTATAAAGCAGCCTGTCTTCATGTCAATAGATAAAATTGAACACGCAAATAACCTTGAATTCGTTACTGTATGTTAATATGTTTTCGCAAAGAGATTGTGGCGAATAGGGAGGAGAGGTCGTGGCAGAAAAGAAAGGAGCTAGCGACAGAGCTTTTCAAAAAATAATTAATCTTGTTTTATCCCATGAACTTAAACCGGGAGATCGAATATATGAAACAAACCTGGTGGATGAACTACACATGAGCCGAACGCCCATACGTGAAGCACTTTCACGCTTAGTTTCTACAGGATTTTTAGAAAAAACTTCCGGGCAAAAAGGTTACGTTGTCCCTCTTTTATCTCCAGACGATATGGAACAAGTTTACTATTCAAGAATTGTTATTGAAGGGAAAGCTGCACGTAGAGCGGCCCAAAACGCCGATCAAAAAGCAACAGAGGATTTAGTTCGCCTTAATGAGGAAGAAAAAAGGAAATACCAGGCGAATGCGAAAGACGAATATGCAGCTCTTAATGAAAAATTTCATATGGCTATCGCCGAAATGTCTGGGAATACATATCTTTATCGATATATTCAACAGCTCTTTTGGCGTTCTAATCTCTATGTTTTCTTTTTCATGAGCTTCTACAATTTAAAACAACCAGAAAGTAATGGGACAGAGACAGATATTCGATTAAGCTATAAAGAACATGAAAAAATAATAGAAGCTATTCTGGCAAAGGATGGATTTGCCGCAGAAAAAGCAATGCAAGAGCACTTGATCACAGCATATAATTCAATGCTCAACCCTCAGAGCAAGCCTTTATTGACATTTGAAGAATTTAAAGACTAAGATGAAACTCAAGAAAAAAGGAAGGATTAGTTAATCCTTCCTTTTTTCTTGAACTAAACACTTTATATCTTCCATTAAATCTCTTCAAAAATTCCTTTTTTAACAATTTTTCCTTCACTCATCATAACTTCACCCTTAGCTATGACATATTCTAACCTAAAAGATGTAGGTGAAATAACAAGAACGTCACCGTCAACGCCAGGAGCAATGTGCCCCTTATTCAATAGTTTCAATCGTTCCGCTACATTTTGTGTCACTAGCTTTAAAGCAACCTCAAGACTTATTTTTTCTTCGCAGACACAATCTTTTAGCTCTCTAAACAACGAAAAAGGTTCTCCTATACCCATTTTTACAAGCTCTCCCGAAGAATCAAACTCTGGCATACTTCCGTTGCCATCAGTACTCATCGTGAGATGAGAGATAGGAACTTGTTCTTTCATAGCTCTTGCTATTCCCTCACTTGGTTTTACTGAGTTACCATCATTTCCCATACTCGTAGTGAGATCTATAACGCCACCATTATTACAATAATTCAACGCCTGAGTATAAAGTTTTCCATTCCGGTTAACGTGGGTAGGAATAATTTGGCCCAGAGGGATATCGGTTCCTTCAAGAGCTTGTTCTATTATATGTAACCCTATGGATTCTCCTCCCATATGAGCCTCAACAACGCCTGCCTTTCCAGATAGCATTCCGCCTACTCGAGCATCTGAAATAATGCGTCGTAATTCTTCTACAGTTGGATGTGACGAACGATGATCTGAAAGAGCTATTTTAGTCCCAATGATCTTGTCTATAAGAACAATATCAGACATTACGCTCTCTGTAATAGTTACGGAAGGAACACCGTACGCCCCCGTATACATGTATGTAGAAATGCCTTCGTTTTCAAGAGAACGAGCCTTTGCCAATAATTCTTTCAGCGATCGTGATATTCCGTCAGTACCTAAAGGTGCTACCGCAGTTGTAATACCTGCACTAATAAAACGACTCAGTTGCAAAGGAGGTGTTCTGAAATGGGGACCCCCTTCTCCTCCTGCTCCATTAAAGTGAACATGGCTATCAATGAGCCCAGGAACAACAAAAGCACTTTGAACGTCAATTATGATTGCTTCAGGATCAATAGCTAAAACAGCCTCTTTTGAAATTGTTGTTTCAAGTGCAAGAATAGATTTGCCCGCTATTAAAATATCGTGCTTCCCTAAATGAACAGGGGTATATATTTCTGCGTTTTGAATTAATAAGAGTCTCATTATAACCAACCTACTTTATCTAAAATTACACATTGGTATTCTTAAATTTAATACGTAAGGGAAATATTGAAAAACTTTTTTACTTCGTAGAGGGCAACAATACACGTGCATTTTATATTTCCTCCTCATTCAAATCGATAATATGTACATTTAAACGTATACGCAAAATATAGATAAATTTTAAAACAGATATATTGTATCAAAAAAATACAGATATAAGAAAGTGTCAAATGAAGCTTGTTTTAAAGGTTTTACTTGCAATAAAAAAAGAATAGCGATAAAATATTTTTGTTCTTGGATATTTTTATGTATCCATAAAAACATGGGGATGTAAAAAAACATATATACTCTTTTTATGTACTTTTTCTTTTTTTTCATCGCTCTTTATATTTCTTTTTACGTTCCAACGAATGACGCTTACACGTCCCCATTTTTCCCTTAAAAATCAGAAGGGAGTGGTGCCTGCTGAAGAAACGACAAACTAAAAACATTGACGCTCATTACTAGTATTGCAACAAATAGAAAAGGAGGTCGTTTTTTATGGATGTCTTCAGCAACGCCTTTGAAAAAAAGTGGTTTTTTATTTTTATGTTTATGTACGTACTTATTATGCTCCCGCTTCCCTTTTTCTTTTCTACAACATATATTCCCTCTTTGGGCGGTCTTCCGTCTTTTATTATTGGTTGGACAGTTCACACCGCAGCAACAATGGCGCTCATCTTTATTTTCTATAAACAGGCCATGAGTCGCCCTGAATATCACGAATTCGACGAAGATTAGGGGGGAAAGTTTATGGATGCCGTATCAAGTTTGATTCATCCCATTCCAGGTATTTTTTACACAGTTTTAGGTGGTTACTTTGTAATTATGGCACTTATTGGTTACTACTCAGCAAAAAATACATCTACATTAAGTGACTTCTTTGTTATGAGTGGTAAAGCCGGTGCTATCGTCAGTGGTCTTGCTTATTTTTCCACACAATATAGCATGAGTACTTTTATGGGATGTCCAGCAACATGTTATAAAGTAGGCTTTGCAGGACTGACCATTTCTGTCCCCGGCCTTGTCTTTAGTATGATCATTCCCGCCCTTTTTGTTGGACGGAAACTAGTTCGACTCGGTCACAAGCACGGATTTCTCACGATGGCCGATTACCTTGGCGACCGATACGAATCAGATGGTCTTCGGGTTCTTCTCGCTGTACTCATGATCATTTTCCTCATCCCAATGATGGGAGCTCAGACCATTGGTGCCGGCATTATTTTGAGAACCTTTACAGGTGCTCCTGAATGGGTTGGCATTGTAGCCATGGGTATCATCGTCATTCTTTATTGCATGAGCGGTGGTATAAGAGGAGCTATGCTTACAGACGTTATACAGGGTTCTCTTATGGTTTTAACCGCTATTATCACCTTTATTATTTCTGTTAAGATTGGTGGCGGTTTTTCGGCCATTTCTGAAAAACTTCACGCATTGAATCCGGCTTATATGAGTCACCCTGGCGTGGGCGGATCGTATGGTTGGGGAAACTACGTGTCGATGATCGTTATGTGGAGCTTTTTCTCTATTGGTCAACCTGGTCTTTTCACCAAATTCTTTGCCATGAAAGACTACAAAGTCATGTTCAAAGCCGTTCTTCTTGGAACTCTGGGCATGTGGCTAGCCGCAACTCTTATAGAGTGGTCTGGTGTTAATGCCATTGTTTCTATTCCAGGACTTACCGGAAAACAAATTGACTTTGTTGTGCCTCTTATCTTGCAGCAGGGTGTTTCTCCGATAGTATCAACTCTTCTCATCGCTGGAATCATGGCGGCAGGAATGTCAACAATCGACAGTTTGCTCATCGTTTCGACAGGCGCTGTAACCCGCGATATTTATTAGAAGCTCATCAATAAGGATGCCACTGACGCTCAAATATTCCGTCTCTCTCGAATTGTTACAGTGATTATTGGTGTCATTGCCATTCTTTTTGGAATATCCCGACCAGCTACCATCTTCAAACTGATTCTTTTTGCCTTTGGTGGTTTGGGAATTTGGTCTGCTCCTATCATTATGGGTATGTATTGGAAAGGAGCTACAAAAGCCGGAGCTTTTGCTTCCGTTATTGTAGGTGAAATTCTTTTCGTCTTAATGACCCTCAAATTCAGATCATGGGCTTTTGGGTTCAATCCACTCATCATATGCTGGATTTATGCTATGTTGGTTATGGTTATCGTTAGTAAATTTACCCAACCGGCCTCTACAGCTACAATAAAGAAACATTTCGCTTAAAGTACACTAAGGCCCCGGCCGAGTTCTGAGGTCGGGGCCTTTTTATATCTATTTCTTTTCTTAAAGGAGTGTCCAAAATGTACTTAGCGTCTCTTTCTTGGAAAAAACTTGAAGAAAAAATTACAAAAGAAACTGTTGCCCTTGTACCCCTTGGAAGTGTTGAACAGCATGGTCCTCTTGGTCCTTTAGGAACCGACTACATCATTCCTGAAGAATTCGCAAAGAAAATCGAAGCTGCTTATCCAGAAGAAATTCTTTTACTTCCTACAATGCCTTACGGTGTATGTCCATATCACGGGTCATTCTCAGGAACAATTGACATGGGACTTGAAACGCTCGCTGAAGTTATGACTAGAATTGCCATGGGTCTTATGAATGCAGGAATTAAAAAAATAATATTCCTGAATGGCCACGGTGGAAATGGTCCCTCTCTTGATAAGGCCGCCCTTGCCGTTTACAAAAGAGGGGGGCTGGCTGCTATTGTAGATTGGTGGGTTCTTGCAGGCCAACTTAATCCTTCTTGGGCAGGCGGGCATGGAGCCGGTCAGGAGACATCTGTAATGATGGCTTTAAAACCAGATTGGGTTAACATGAAAGACTTTTTCCCTGCCCAGATCCATCATCTTAGCGAAACACTAAGAAATACTCATATCAGCACTGTTGCTTTTGAAAAAGGTTCTGTCAGAATCATTCGTGACGTTAAAGATGTAACATCCAATGGGGCTTACGGTGGAACAGACGCACCGGAAGATGCAAATATGGAATGGGGAAGTGAAATTTTCAACGGTGTAACCGAGTATCTTCTTCGATTTGTCGCGGAATATCTGAAAGTTTCCCTTCCAACACAAGGAGAATAAAAATGCTTAACGACGCAGAAATGGAGTTATGCAAGTCACTTTCTGCTACAACCTTGTTTGATGATATGAAGAATCTTTCTCAATTCAATCGTCTTTCAGGAAGCGATGGAGAGAAAGATGCCGTCAATTTTTTAAAAGAGAGACTTACAAAGGCAGGAATAGAATGGAAACTTCATTCATATCCTGCTCTTCTTAGTAATCCTCAACGAGCCGAGCTTCTATGCAAATATAGCCAGAAGGAAGAGATCGTTCCGTGCAAAACGTGGAGTTTCACCTCTTCCACACCTAAAGAAGGAATTGAGGCTTATTTACAATTCGTAGAAAAAGATCTTTTAGAGCACCATCCTCTGACATTTCTTGCAGACTACACTGCCAACAATAAAGATTTTCAAAACGTTATCGTAGTATCAAGAACGTCAAATCCAGTAGCTATTATGGAAGCCGAACGGCGAGGTGCTGTCGCCTTCATTTCTGTTTGGGAACAGGGAGATGAATCAATAGTTCACGAAGGAAACGTCAATATGATATGGGGAACTCCTGAACCTGAACAAAATCACATATATCCTCATATTCCAGTGGTCATTCTCTGCCGTCCTACAGGGGAAAAACTTATAGCCAACATTAAAAAAGATAGAGTGTTAGGAAAGATCACAACACAAGTTCAAGAAGGAATCACAACGATCCCTGTACTCGAAGCGTTGATTCCAGCAGAGGAAGAAAATGGAAACTATCTTCTCGTTGGAAACCACCTTGATTCATGGCACTATGGATCAGCAGATAATGCTACAGGTAATGCTATTGCTTTAAACCTCGCGGAAAAAACGATAAAAATGACAGGAAAAAAATTTGGGCTCAAAATATGTTGGTGGTCTGGACATTCCAATGGACGATATGCAGGATCTTCCACATATGCTTCTCGAAATTTCCTTGATCTTGAAAGAAACTGCCTTGCATACACAAATATCGACATGCCTGGCATGAGAGGGGCAACTGATTTTTCCAGAATATCTGCTGGGCCTGACCTTATGGAGATAGCTTCTCAAACTATACATGACATAACGGGACAAAAAGGTGAATGGAATCATCATGTTCGAGGATGGGACCAATCTTTTCAAAATATAGGAATATCACCATATTTTATCTGGTCTTCAACTTTGCCTGAAAACAATCAAGATACCACTGCCAATAGCTTTATGAGTTGGTGGTGGCATACGGAAGAAGACCTTCCTACATATGTAAGTCGTGATATCCTTGAAAAAGATGCTCAACTCTATTTAACCGCAGCCTCTCGGGTTCTTTGTAATCAATCTTTTTCCTTTAATATTAGGGCTTTGATTCAACAAATCAAAAAATGTTTTGCAACACCTCTCTTCTCTTCTCATCTAACATATATCAAAGAAATCACAGAAATGCTTGAGGATATTGAGAGGGTTGACACAACGAAGCTTTCTCTTCAAAAACAACTGTTTTATGTACGTCAGTTAAATAAAATCCTCTATGCTTTTAAAGCTCCTATGCTACAAGATTGGGCCATTAGCCTGGAATACATTCCCGGCCTTTCTCTTGCTTTTTCTTCTCTCCCTCAAACTGCGAGAGGAAAACTCATTATTGACCGCTTTGCCGAAACACAGAAAAATAGAATTCTCCTTCTCTTAGAAAAAATAAAAAATTGTGGATAACATACCCACACATGTGGAAATATTATTTTAAAAGGGGTTAAGATTCATTTCTTAACCCCTTTTAAAAATAAAAGACTTGACGAAATATTCAACCTTCGATATAAGCATTACTACACAGTTTGGTTTGCAACGATTAACACCTCATATTCCCCCCTGTAGTACAATAGAAACACAATTTTTATTGAGGAGGGTTACGAATGGTGAACAACAAGAAAGAATCGCGAGCAAACAGTCCCGGTTTTTTTGAACGTTTCATCAAAGGTATCGAAATTATAGGCAACAAGTTACCTCACCCTTTCTGGCTTTTCGTTATTCTCGCTCTCATTGTTATTGCTCTTTCGTACATACTATCGAAAGCTGGAGTATCCGTTACCTATCTTGCCGCCGCCCGCGGCGGTGGGGAAGCAAAACAAACCACAGTTGAAGTCGCAAACCTGTTAAGTTTTGAAGCTCTGCGTCCCTTTATGGCCAATTTTGTCAAAACCTACGTTGGTTTTGCACCTCTCGGCCTTATTATGACCATGATGCTGGGTATCGGACTCGTAGAACAGACTGGTCTTATTTCAGCTCTCATGCGAAAAACCATAATGGGAGCTCCATCTTATTTAGTAACAGCCGTCCTTGCCATTGTTGGTATTAACGCCAACCTCGCTTCTGACGCAGGTATTATTTTCACCCCTGCCATAGGAGCTGCCGTATTCAAAGCCCTGGGGCGAAATCCATGGGTCGGCATTATTGCAGGCTTTGCAGCTGCTTCTGGAGGATTCACCGCCAACTTCTTCATTGCCGGAACAGACGCTCTCTTGGCAGGTATTACAGAATCAGTAACTAAAGGAATGAATATTGCAGGACCTACGCATCCCCTTATAAACTGGTACTTTCTTATTATGGCAACTCTAACTGTTACTTTTGTTACAACCTTTGTCACAGAACGATTTACCGTGAAAATTCTTGGAGATACAGGTGGACATAAAGATGAATCTGAACTCTTAAAACACGTCGTAACTCCTGAGGAAAATAGAGGACTTCGATGGGCTCTTATCGCAACAATTCTATGCATCGCGTTCTTACTCGTTCTAACAATTCCCGAAGGTTCATTCTTCAGGGCTAATGACGGAAGCATCGTTCCTAAATCTCCATTACTTTCAAGCGTTGTCGCTATTTTGTTTTTCATCTTCTTCTTTGTCGGAATCGCCTATGGATACGGCTCTGGTACCATAAAAGAAGCTTCAGATGTGCCCAAACTCATGCAGAAAGGGCTTCAAGGCAGTTTAAGTTTTTTAGTAGTGGCACTACCTGCATCTCTTTTTATTAATCTTTTTAACACAAGTAATATGGCTACTATCTTATCTGTACGTGGAGCTGAATGGCTGCAATCAATGAACCTTGGAGGAATTCCTCTCATTCTTATGTTCATATTACTTTGTTCAATACTTAACCTTTTCATCATGAGCGGATCTGCAAAATGGTTAATTCTGGCTCCTATTTTTGTCCCCATGTTCTCAATCATTGGTTTTTCACCAGCACTCACACAGATTGCTTATCGAATCGGAGACTCGTCATCGAATATTATCTCACCTCTCTCATACTACATTCCTGTAATCATTGGTTTGCTAGAACAATACAAACCTGAAGGAAACAAACAATCTGTAGGAATAGGAACTGTCATCTCTCTGGAGATGCCTTACACTATCGCGTACCTTATCTGCTTCTCGATCCAGCTCATTATTTGGTATTTGCTCAAACTGCCACTGGGTCCAGGTGCAGGATTATTCATGTAAGAAAAAATGTCAGAGGCTGCCATTTTAAATGGCAGCCTCTCTTTTAAAAAGGACAATAAAGGTCATCTCTTTAGCCCTCTTTTAATTGCAATCTTCATGTTAGATGAGTAATAGTAATCCATAAATTTTCAAACGACATAAGCACGCCAAGATATTTTTGACCTGACATAGGCTTTTCTATAAAACGAACCATATAATCAGCAGTTTCGAAGGGAGCAGATTTATTGACAGATGTAATGAAAAGAATTGGGGTAGTATAGAGAGCAGGATCATTACGTATTTCAGACAAAAGCATTTCACAACAATGGTCTGGAAGATCACAATCGGCCATAACAATATCTGGTTTGGAACGATCCCAATATTTGCCTACTTGTCGAAGATAATCTAAAGCTTCATAACGATTGTTAACAACGTGAACTGTATTGAAAATTTTCCAATCATTTAGGCTTTGAATGATCTTTAAAGCTTCTTTCTCATCTTTTTCTACAAGTAGAATTTCTACCGGTTTCATACACTTTTCTACCATCATAAAACATTCCCCCTTCTTCGTGCATGTTATATGGGGGTGGCGATAAATGGCAGCGAATATGCGCGTTACATATACTAGCATTACTTTGCGAATTTTGCGAAAAGTTTTTCGAAAAAAATAAAGGGACTTTTTTAAAGAAAAGTCCCTTTATAAAACAAAAGATTATAAGAGGCTAGAATCAGGAGTAACAAGAACTTTTACTTGTTTTTTCTTTTCAGGACCAGTAAGAGTTCCAAAACCTTCTTCTACGATATTTTCGAGAGCTACTTTTTTCGTTATCCAGCCATCCCCCTTGATACGACCATCAGCCAACATAGTTATAGCCGCAGGGAAAAGATGGCGATATGCAATAGTTCCCACGACTTTCTTTTCTTGGAAAACAACAGCATTGGGATTAAAAGAAATAGCTCCTTCCCAAATGCTTGTAATAACAGCTGTTCCACCTGGTTTAACGCTTTCGATAGCTTTATCAAAACCACTCTGAGAACCTGTCGTTTCAAAGCTTACATCAACACCATACCCATCCGTCAATTTTTTCACTTCTGAAGGGACATCAACTTCGTTGGGATCAAGAACAACATCTGCCCCAGATCGCAATGCATATTCCTGACGGATAGACTTTCTCTGCATAACGATAACTAAACGAGCACCTGCCGCTTTTAAAGACTCAATAGTAGCAAGTCCGATCGGGCCAGCTCCAAGAACTAAAGCAGTTTGTCCAATTGAGAAATCTCCCTGCTTAAGAGACTGCAAAGCAACAGCAAGAGGTTCTACAAGAGCAGCTTTATCAAATGGGAGTGTATCAGGAATTTTATGAACGAACTCTTCATAAAATGTCGTATATTCCGCAAATCCGCCGCCACCACCGCAAAGTCCATGAAACCCCAATCGAGTGCAGAGATTATATTTCCCTTCTCTGCAGGCAGGACACATATCAGGATCGTCAGGACGACAAACTCGCATAGGTTCAACGACAACTCTGTCACCTGCTTTTAGAGAGGTAACGTCCTCACCTACTTCCACAACTTCACCAGAAAACTCGTGGCCTAAGACAACAGGAGCTTTTTCTCCACTCAAAGGATGAGGTTTATCGACAGGAATAAAGATAGGGCCACCAAGAAATTCATGAAGGTCAGAGCCACAAATTCCACACCATTTTACACGCACCTTAACCATTCCTCGTGCAGGAACTGGTTCAGGAATATCTTCAACACGAACATCATGTCGCGCATACCAAAGAGCTGCCTTCATCTGTATCCCCTCACTTGTATAAAGTATACATATAAATTGAAGCTAAAGTGAATAATATCACTTTTTATCTTTTTATGCAAATGTCATCTCTTTGTTACGTTAAAGAAAGGAGTAAAATACCAATGAAAGCTCAAAAAAGGCTAGCTTTAGTCGCTCATGATGGCATGTAATAAAGCCTCTGCAGATATGCAAAAGAGCCGTTGTGATGACGGCTCTTTTGCATATCTAATCTTTAAACAAACGTTTGGTTTTTTAATTATAAGCCAAACGTATTTTTTCATCGCCAATAACGTCAGAGATCAGCTCTTGCCACATTGGGGAATTCCATGTACCAAGAGCGGAATGAACAGTATAGTACTTTTCAGGAATGGGGTGGGTTCCTACTACAACCTCAAGACCGAAAGCCTCTTTTATATACCTTCTAAAATAATCAATTCGAGGACATGGAGGGTAACCTACGATCATCCCAGTCGCCAGATGTATAACTTCGGCACCATTTTTTTTCATTTCGGCAGGGGCATATTCGACATTTCCACCAGGACAACCATTACACGTCGTATACCCTACAAGTTCCACCTCTTTGTCTTTGTAACGAGCAAAACCACCTTCTCTGTTACGGAGTGCTTTCAAACATTTTCCTCCTGCACAGGTTCCGTATCTGTTACAAATAATAATACCGACACGTACAACATCTTTCATAACCAATTCCCCCTCCGTTTTTATATGTCATCGTCTTTTACATGTCATCATCGTGACGAAAACATCCCTTTCGACGACCGCAATGTCCTCTTCTCCATCCTTTCCCCAAAACAGTACATGGAAGGTCTTTCGTTTTTTTATGTTCTTTGACTTTCGTTGCACAATCACTGCATATGCCAGCCATTTCAAGACTTTGTGGAATTGGTTCGAAACCAGCTTCTTCTAGCCATTCCCTAATAATTTTCTCTTTTTCCTCTTCCTCTTTCAGATGCAAAACTTTACCGCAACAACGACAATATAAGTGAAAATGAATTGATGATGAGGGTAACTCGAAACGCTCAAACCCTTCGTCGAGGGAAAAACGGTAAAGAAGCCCCATATCAGAAAGAAGACCTACAGTTCTATACACTGTAGCAATACCTATAGACGGATCTTTTTCATGTGCTTTTTCCCAAATAAGCTGTATATTGCCATGTTCTGCTTCTCCTTCAATAAGCACATCTATAATTGTCTGTCTCTGATTTGTTAATCGAAATCCAGCCTTTTTAAGAATTTCAAAAAACTCTTCTCGTCTCATATCATCATTTTGTTTCATAAGGTGAGAACTCCTTTTTATATATGCCTTGACAATTATCTTAGCAGAGAATAGTATATATATGCAAATGATAATCATTATCAATAAGGAGGAAAATAACATGCCTGGTTATGATAGGACAGGACCGCGCGGAATGGGGCCAATGACAGGTGGCGGAAGAGGTTTATGTCGCTTAGGATATGCGCGTAGAAGATTCCCACGATGGGGTCGTTGCTTCTTCGGTTTCGGCCGTGGCATGGGAAGAGGTTGGGGCGTCTATGAGGCTCCGGAAGAATGGTATTCTGCACCTTCAACTGATGAAGAACGAAGTATACTCAAAGAAGAGTTATCTATGCTTGAAAATGAAATGGAACATATTCGTAAACGCATAGCAGAACTTGAAGAAAATAAATAAAAAGGAGCTTTCCCATGAAAATCGCAATCGCTAAAAATGGAGACGTTGTATCAGAACATTTTGGACACGCAAAAGAGTTTCTCGTTGTTAACGTAGAAAATCAAAAGGAAATATCACGGGAAATTGCTATACCTCCAGAAGGAGAACATATACCTGGAGCCATGCCTCGTTGGATTGCATCTTTAGGTGCCAACCTTCTCATCACCGGTGGTATTGGACAAAGGGCATCTCAAATGTTGAGAGATGGAGGAGTAGATGTAGCTTGCGTTCAACCCCTCTCTGTAGAAAAGATACTCGGCGAATTTCTTGATAATTCCCTTGAGATTGTTGGCGACCAATGTAGTCACGATCATTCTTCTCATTAGGAGGAGAATATGTTTCGATTAACTGTAGTTAGCGGCAAGGGAGGAACAGGCAAAACATGTGTTGCCTCCTCTCTTGCTTCTGCTCTTCAAGAAGGAACAATTATTGATCTCGACGTCGATGAACCAGATCTTGGCTTGGTTTTAAACATTCAAAATCCAGAAAAAGAATCTATTTACAAGGTTATTCCTAAGATAGATATTCAACGATGTATCGGATGCGGCATATGTGCTGATAATTGTGCTTTTGGAGCTCTTAATCAATTTGGTATGAATCCTCCTCTGGTTAATGAAAAACTGTGTCATGGATGTGGCGTATGTGAATATGTATGCCCTCAAAAAGCTATTAAAGAAAGCCAAATAAAAATAGGGGATTTAAATATTAAACATACAAAAAATTGGTGGTTTATCGAAGGAAGATTAACTATAGGAGAACCTAATCCAGTTCCCGTTATCCATGCTGCTCTTGAAAAGGCAAATTCTTTACCCTTTCCGCAAATTGTAGACGGACCTCCGGGAACAGCATGCCCAATGGTTGCAGCTGTCGAACAATCACATTTCGTTGTTTTAGTTACAGAACCGACGCCTTTCGGCCTTTCTGACCTTGCTTTAGCGGCAGAAACGGTTCAAGAGCTTCGGATTCCTGCAGCTGTTGTTATTAACCGATCTGATCTCGGTAATAAAGAAGAGACAGAAGCATTTTGCAAGAAGATAAATATACCGATACTTGCTTGTTTGCCATTTTCAAAAAAAGTTGCACATGCTTATGCCGAGGGAATAGCTCCCTTTTGTGTAGATCAAAGATGGCAAGAAGCAACATATACTATTCTCGGCCATGTTAAAGAGGTGCTCTCATGATTCCCAAAGAAATCGTTGTTGTCAGTGGCAAAGGAGGCACAGGTAAAACATCAGTTGTGTCAGCATTATGTGCTCTCTTCAGCAAGAAAGCCCTCTTTTGTGATGTAGATGTAGATGCACCTAACCTCCAGCTTTTACTTCATCCTAACGATGGACAATCCTTTTCATTTAGCGGCAGAAAAGTACCTGAAATAGATTCTAACCTTTGCAATTTGTGCGGAGCATGTGTCAATTTCTGTCGTTTTGATGCTATCAAGAAAGAAATCAATGGCATCACTTCATTGTTATGGAAATGTGAGGGATGTGGTGGTTGCGCTCTTGTATGCCCTAAAAATGCTATTACTATGAATTCATATGAACAGGGCCAATATTGGCGGGGAGAAACATCTTTGGGGCCCCTCTGGCATGCTCGTCTTCATGCTGGAGAAGAAAATTCTGGAATGCTTGTTGCCAAGCTTCGCCGAGAAGTTCGTCAGGAAGCAATCAAAAATAATTACCCTCTTATTATTGTTGACGGACCTCCTGGAATATCTTGCCCGGCAATTTCGGCGCTAACAGGGGCAACATTGGCTGTAGCTGTTACAGAGCCTTCTCTATCAGGTCTTCATGATCTTCTTCGTCTTGGTGATTTGTGTTCCTCTTTGGAAGTTCCCTTAGCTGTTATTCTCAATAAAGCAGATCTTTCAGAAATAAGAAATGCAGAAATACAAGACCAGATCAAAAACAAAAATTGGCAATTTCTGGGTTCTATTCCTTTCAGGCCTAGTGTTGTAGAAGCGATATCGAGTGAAGAAATTCCTTTAGACTCTTTGCATCCGGAAATAGAAACTATTTATACAAACTTGCTTCAAATAATCAATAACATAAAAATGTGAGGTGTACACATATGCGTATTGCTGCAGCTGTTAATGAACCAAATATAAAAAGCCTTATAGCTGAACGTTTTGCCCGGGCTCCTTATTTTGTAATTCTTAATGATAATGGACAAATTATCGAAACTATTGAAAACTCTCTATCGGAACAAGGGCATGGAGCTGGGGGAGCCGCTGTTCGTCTGCTTTCAAAATATAATATTGATGCCGTTATTGTTCCTCGTTTAGGACCAAATGCTGAAGATGCTTTAGCACAAGCTGGCATTAAATATTTCAAAGCAGAGGGACTTACACTCGAAGAAGCTCTTAACAACATTAAAAAAACTCTATAGTTGTGAAGGAGAAAAAAATGGCAAAACCTGCTACAGAATTTGTGTCCAAAAATGTTAAATATGTTATTGCTGTAGGGAGTGGGAAAGGGGGGGTTGGTAAAAGTTCCGTCTCGTGCCTTCTTGCCATAGCTCTTGCCAAAAAAGGTTATTCTGTAGGTATTTTAGACGCAGATATTACAGGCCCTTCAATACCTAAACTTATGGGAGTTCATGACGCTCCTTATGGAACTCCAGAAGGGCTTATTCCGCCAGCTTCTCCTATTTTTAACATTAAGGTTATTTCTATTAACCTGCTTCTTGACGAGCCGACAAAACCTGTTGTTTGGCGAGGACCGATAATAAGTAACGTAATAAAACAGTTTTGGAAAGATGTTGCTTGGGAAAATACTGATTTTGTTATCGTCGACCTACCTCCAGGAACAGCTGACGCTCCTCTTACTGTAATGCAAACAATCCATCTTGATGGATTCGTCGTTGTAACTTCACCTCAAGATCTTGCTGTTATGGTTGTTGAAAAAGCCCTTAATATGACTCAAATGATGGATGTTCCGCTCTTAGGCGCTATTGAAAATATGTGCTCTTTTACATGCCCTTATTGTGGCAAGGTTATGGAAATTTTTGGACCTAGCCATATTGATGAAATCAAAGAAAAATTTGCTATCCCTGTATTAATGCGCCTCCCAATTGATCCTAAATTAGGTCAACTTGCAGATAAAAGCGAGATTGAAAGTTACAAAAATGATGAGATGTTTAAAAAACTTGCAGAAAGTCTACTCGAACAATTAAATATTACAAAAAGATAAATCAAGAGCCGCAAAAGCGGCTCTTGATTTATTAAAAGGTAAGACGTCTTATAATTTCGTCGATCTCTTCATGTGTAATATTTAAAGCTGGCAAAAGACGAACGCTGCCTCCTGCTACATTGAGCAAGACTTTACGCTCATAGGCTTTTTGGCGAATTTCCTGAGCATCTCCTTCAGTGGAGACACCAATCATCAAGCCAAGCTGACGAATATCCATAGCCCATGAGAGACGTTGTAATTGCTCTTTAAAATAGGCACCCTTTTCCCTCACTTCAGCTAAAAAGGATTCTGTCAGAGCGTTCAATATAACTTTTCCAGCTGCTAAAGAAACAGGATTGGGAGCAAATGTAGATCCGTGATCACCCTCAGCAAAAGGGGACCAGTCACAAAAGATGGCAGCACCCAGTGGTAAACCACCGCCAATACCTTTCCCACACGTAATAATATCAGGTTCTATGTCCCAATTCTGAAATGAAAAGAATTGTCCGGTTCGTCCCAATCCAGCCTGTATTTCATCGGCTACAATAAGATAATCTTTGCTATCTCGCAAATCTGAAACAGCCTCAATAAGAGCATCGGGAAGAGGCAATACACCGGAATTTCCTTGAACGCATTCAAGAAAGACACCGGCTATATCATGAGAAGCTGCGTATTCTCTAAAAGCGTTGGCATCTTTAGGAAGAAAAGCAACGTTAGGCAATAATGGCTCAAAGGGTTCACGAATGACAGGATTCCATGTAACCGAAAGAGAACCACAAGTACGTCCATGGAAATTTCCCATAAAAGAAACTAAAGATCCCTTCCTGTTCTTAATAATCGCTTTAATTGCCGCTTCAGATGCTTCAGCTCCTGAATTTGAAAAATAGACATGCCCGTCTTCTGTTTCCGCCATTTTGCAAAGGAGCTCTGCAACTTTCACCGCATCAGGATCAAGAAAATAATTTGACAGATGAGAAAAACGTTTTACTTTCTCCGTTATTGCGTGAACAACGTCTGGATGACTATGCCCCAGAGGTAACACGCCTATTCCGGCAAAGGTATCGAGGAAAACCCCTTCATTTGTACTAATTTCAATGCCTAGGGCAGATTGAACCGTAAGATTATAGGGATGATAGACAGGACAAAGCATTATAAGCTCTCCGTTAAGCCAAATTCATGTACCAATGCCTGAACAGCCCGATCCGCTTCCGTCCGTGCTACAAGAGTCGATATTTTTATCTCTGAGGTACTCGTTCCATACATACGAATTTTTTCTCTGCAAAGAGCTGAAAAGAATCTAGCTGCAACACCAGGTGACGATTCCATACCAACACCAACAGCAGATATTTTCGCAACGTCATCCTCTTCTGAGAGACGCCAGTTTTCATATGGAGAAAGTACCTTCTCAACTGTACGTTGTACAACGGCACTCTTTCCTTCAACAACAGTAAAAGTCAGATAAGAATGGCCACTATCGTTTACTGTGGATATCATATCCACATTTACACCTTCGTCAGCAAGAGCTGTGAACAGTGCGCTCATCGCTTCAATGCCTCCGGGCATAGGACTAATTGTCACTTTTCTCTGGTTTTTATCAGAAGTAACACCTGTAACGACAGGCTGTTCCAGCCATTCAGGTAATGTACTCACCACAAGAGTCCCCCTTTCATCTGAAAATGTAGAGGCACAATAAAGTTCAACGTTATATTTCTTCGCTATTTCCACAGCCCTTGAATGAAGAACTTTAGCTCCCATTGATGATAGTTCTAACACTTCATCATATGTAACATACTGAAGTTTCTTAGCGTTAGGACATACCTTGGGATCACATGTATAAATTCCAGCAACATCACTGTATATCTCACATCGGGCACTGGCTTTTGCCGCAATGGCAACTGCTGATGTATCTGACCCGCCACGGCCTAAAGTCGTGATTTCTCCCTCTGGAGTAATTCCCTGAAATCCTGTAACAACGACAACATGACGCCGCTGAAATTCTCGCTCCAATTTCTTCATGTCTATATTTACAATACGGGCGTTGCAGAATGCTCCCGTGGTGATCATACCGAGCTGGAAGGCATTATACGATACAGCTGGAACACCAAGGTCATTAAGCGACATGGAAAGAAGAGCCGCAGACGTCTGTTC
>Ga0172377_10000240_pt1 | contig 49209 bp, 57 predicted proteins | sample Pumphouse3metaG_FD_119749 | JGI IMG/M metagenome (GOLD analysis project Ga0172377, IMG submission 119749) | Leachate microbial communities from a municipal landfill in Southern Ontario, Canada - Pumphouse #3 metaG | ecosystem: Engineered > Solid waste > Landfill > Unclassified | place: Canada...
AAAGAGGATAGAATTTATCTTAATTTAATAATTGAATTGCTAGAATTACTTTCATAGGATATTTATATTAAATCCTCCTACTACTAAATACATTTATTTGGTATCCTATACACTTAAATAGATTTGAATACGGCTTCACAAATTCCCATGTGAAGCCTTTTTTTTTGCCATAATAAACTGAATTTTATATACAAGTGAATATAATACAAATTCTATTTTGGAGTTTCAATGAAAAAAATCTTACCATCTCTCACGCTAATTGCAATTATTGCAATAATAATTATAATATTTTTATCTATGTCAAATAAAAAGCAAATGACTGTAATTCAAACAGGAAATAATACCTTTCAGCCAATTCAAATTATCCCAAATCATTTCCAAGACACACAATGTGGTATGACATTAGTTTCAGATAAACATTCAGCTCAAGCAATTTCACCTGATGGAAAAACTTGGTTTTTTGATGATGTTGGTTGTTTAGCTTTATGGTATAACAATATAAAATTTCAAAAAGAAGTAATCTTATGGGTTTATACAAATGATACAAATGAGTATATCAATGCTAGAAATGCATGGTTTAACAGAACCGATACAACTCCTATGGGACATGGATTTGGAGCTTTTAAAAATAAACAAGAAGGGTTAATATCTTTTGAGGAAGTTATTTTAAAAGTTTTAAGAAATGAGGATTTAAGAAATCCATATATTAAAAAAGAGTTGTTAGGAAATAATGGAAGCAATTAGCATAATAACAATAATTTCAATAGCATTTTTAGGCTCTTTTGGTCATTGTGTTGGAATGTGTGGCGGAATTGTAATTGCATATTCAAGTACTAAAATAAAAAATGATTGGACAAAAAAAGTTCAGGCAGTAGCACACTTACTTTACTCTTTTGGAAGAATTTCAACTTATATGATTCTTGGAGCTTTATTTGGTCTTGTTGGTGGAGTTGTAACTTTTGATAATACAACAAGTGGAATATTTTTATTAATCACAGGTTTTATGATGATTTTAGTTGGACTTTCACTTCTTGGGAAAATCAAGTTTTTAACTATTTTAGAGCATAGCTGTTCAAAATCACCACTTTATCAAAGTACTTTTAAATCACTTTTAGGTTCTCAATCTTTATTTAGTTTTTATCTTTTAGGAATGTTAAATGGTCTGCTTCCTTGTGGGTTTGTTTATGTTTTTGCTATAACAGCTGCAAGTACAGGAAGTGCATTTTGGGGTGCTTTTGTAATGCTAATATTTGGTTTAAGTACAGTTCCTGCACTTTTTTCTTTAGGATTTTTTGTAGGACTTTTTAAACAATCAAATCTTAGAGATTTATTTATAAAATTAGCTTCTATTTTAGTAATAGCTTTTGGATTTTATATAGGATATTTAGGTTATCAATATTTAACTGATCCTACAAAATCAATTTTAAGTTGTCATATTTAGTTCAAAATAATCAAAATTAAATTTTAATAAGGAGGGAAAAATGATTAGTAAAACAAGAAAATACTTTAGTCTTTTTGGAATATTAGCTGCTACAGTTAACAGAAAACTGCAATCTTTTAACTGTATGATTCATACTATTTTGTCAAATACAATGCCAAAAATTACTAAATTATTGCTATTAAAGCAATTAAAACCAATAAATCTATATTCAACAAATAACCAATAAATATAAAAATTAGGAAAAATTAATAATGCAAAAAAAAATATCTACAAGCTTAGTCGCAAGCTTTCTTCTAGCAACAACAAACCTTTATTCAGCCCAAAGTTTAGAAACTATTACAGTTACAAGTGCTACAAAATCAGAACAATCAATTAAAGATGTAACATCAAATGTTGAAGTTATTAGTAAACAAGAAATAGAAGAAAAACATTTTTCAACGGTTGTCGAAGCGTTAAATACAGTTTCTGGAATTTCATTTGTTAGCAATGGTGGAATGGGGAATACTTCAAATGTATATTTAAGAGGTATGGATTCAAAAGGAATTTTAGTTTTAATAGATGGAGTTAGATATCAAGATCCATCAAATACAAGTGGAGCAGCATTTTCTCATCTAATGATTTCAGATATTGAAAGAATCGAAGTTATTAAAGGTGCACAATCAAGTGTTTGGGGAGCAGATGCTAGTGCTGGTGTTATAAATATTATTACAAAAGAAGCACAAAATGGAACACATGTAAGTTTTAATAGTGAACTAGGTAGTTTCCAAACAAAAAAATATGGAATGTCTGTATCTAATAAAACAAATAAATATAATGTAAAATTATCAGCAGATAGAGTATTAACTGATGGTTTTTCTTCACAAGTTTTTTATGGAGATAAAGTAGATGATTACGAAAAAGATGGTTATAGAAACACTACTGTTAATTTCAAAGGTGCATATAATTTAACAGATTCAGATAGCGTAGGGTTTAATTATAATCACATAAATTCTTTTGTTGCCTATGATGACTGGAATGCACCAGATTCAAGTTTACATTCAGATAATGAATCTAACTTATATTCAATAAATTATAATAAACAATATAACAATCACAATATAAAATTAAAATATGATATATCAAAATTTCAAAAAAAAGAATTAGAAGCTACAAGTTCTTGGGAAGTAAGAGATTATGATGGAGAAACGAAGATATTAGATTTAACAGATAATATTTCTTATCTTGATAAAGACACTTTTTTAGTTGGTTTATCACATGAAGAAACAGATGTTGATTATGTTAAAGGTGATAATAGTACAAATGATGATAATAATATAAATAAAGCAGCTTATTTAATTAATACAAATTATTTGGGTGATTTTGCAATTAGTGAATCATTTAGAAGAGATAATTATAGTAATTTTGGTTCAAAGAATACTGGAAAAATAGGTGTTAAATATACTGTAAATGAAGATTTGTCATTTAATACAAATTATGGAACAGCATATAATGCGCCTAATATTATAAATATTTTAAATCCATGGGGAACTTCTAATCCAGATTTAGAACCAGAAAAAATTAAAAGTTTAGATGTTTCTACAACATATAAAGATTTAACTTTTACATATTTTGAAAATAAAATTGATAATTTAGTTAATTGGCAATCTAATCAATATCAAAATATTGAGGGAACATCAACAATTAAAGGTTATGAATCAAAATATACAAAGATGTTAATTGAAGACTTATTATTCAATTTAAATTATACTCATTTAAGTGCAAAAGATAGTGAAGAAAAAGAGTTAGCAAGAAGACCAAAAAATCAAATAGGTTTTGGAGCTGATTATTATGGAATTGATAAATTTCATTTTAATGTAAATGGATATTATGTTGGAGATAGATATGATGAATCAAATAAATCAGGTGCTCAAACTGGAAATTACACACTTTGGAATACAGTTGTGAATTATGAAATAAATAAAACTTTTTCAACATATTTAAAAGTAGACAATTTATTTGATAAATATTATCAAACTATTGATGGTTATGCAACAGCTGAACGAAGTGCATATCTAGGATTAAAGGCAAATTTCTAATATGAAAAAATTCTTATTTATACTTCTTTTTTGTATAAATTTATTTGGAGAAGAAAGAATTGTAACTCTTTCTCCTTCAATAAATGAGATAGTTTTTGCTTTGGGAAAGGGGCAAATTGTTGTAGCAAATACAAGTTTTTGTGATTATCCAGCTGAGTCAAAAAATATCAAAAAAATAGGTGGCTATTCTTCTATCTCTTTGGAAAAATTATTAGAAGCAAAACCAACTATTGTAATTGGTCAAGATTATGATGAAAATTTAACAAAAAATTTGCAAGCTTTAAATATAAAAGTATTATCTTATAAAACTAAAACAATAGAAAATATTAAAAATACTATTTCAGAATTAGGTATATTGTTTAAAAAAGAAGAGAAATCAAAAGAACTTGTATCTGGAATAAATAATAGTTTAGATTCATTAAAATCAATAGTTGAAAATAAAAAAATATTAATAGTAATAAGTCCAAAAGATAGTTTATCAAATCAGATTTATGTAACAGGAAATTTTTTATATTTTGAAGATATTATAAAAGCTAGTGGAAATAAAAATGCTTATAATTCTTCAAATTCTGCACAACCAGTTGTAAATACAGAAAAAATAATTAATATGAATCCAGATATAATAGTTTTATTAGCACCTTTTTATGAGGGCAAAACAAAAGAGTTAAAAGAAATAGAAAAACTTTGGGCAAAATTACCAATAAGTGCTTCAAAACAGAATAATATTTATGCAATAGATAAAGAATACGCAGGAATTCCAAGTCAAAGAGTAAAATATTTTATAGATGATTTTAGAAAGATTTTAGAAGATGTTAGAAATAAATAATTACAATAGTGCTATTTTAAAAGATATTTCATTTTCTTTAAAACAAAATGAGAATTTAATAATTTTAGGAGAAAATGGTGCTGGAAAGTCCACTCTTGCAAAGGTTTTATCAAATCTTATATCAAATGATAATGTAAAATTATTTGGTGAAAACATAGATAAAATTCCTGATTTAAAAAGAGCAAAACTTATAAATTACATTCCACCAAAACTCTCAATTTTTGATGAATATGTTACCTTAAAAGAGTTTTTAGAATTATCAAGTATAGATATAGTTGATAATAAAAAAATTAAAAAAATAATCTCTTTATTGAAATTAGAAAAATTAGAAAATAGATATTGTAAAGCCTTTAGCTCGGGAGAAAAACAACTTTTATTATTGGCATCAAGTATTATGCATGATGCACAAATAACAATTTTTGATGAACTTACAGCAAATCTTGATATAAATAGATTAAAAGAGGTTTTTGAGATTTTTAATTGTGATTTATTAAAACAAAAAATTATCATCACTCACAATCTTGATTTAGCATATGCCTTAAAATATAAAGTTTTATTTATAAAAGATGGAAAAATTGACTTCTTTGATGAACATGAGAAGTTTTTTACAAATGAAAATTTACAAAAGTTTTACAATAACACTATTTTAAAATTAGAAAATCATTTGGTGGTGAATTTATGAAAATAGCTTTATATGTTATAGCTTTTATAATTCTTGCAATTTCACCATTTTTTGGAGAGATAACATTAAATCTAAAAGATGTTTTAGATTCAACAAATAGTGCAAATATGGTTTTTTGGGATTTAAGAGTTTCTCGAGTTTTATTGGCTTTTTTTGTTGGTGGAATTTTATCATTGGGTGGTTTGATTTTTCAAATCATTTTTAAAAATGAACTAATTACTCCTTATACTTTAGGAATTGCCAGCGGAACTACACTTTTTACAGCAATTGCAATAGTATTTTTTCCTATGTTAAATATCTCTATTTCTTCTATTTTTGGCTCAATCGTAACAATATTGATTTTATATTTTATTTCAAAAAGAATAAATAAAAATTCAGTTGCAGTCTCTACAAACTCGATTTTGCTTATTGGAATTTCTTTATCATATTTTTATGGTTCAGCTTTGATGTTGGTTTTTTATATGAGTAATTTGCAAGAGAATTATTCAATTATTAGATTTACCCTTGGAAGTTTAGATACAGTTGGATTTTCTAATGGTTTTATTATCATGATAGTGAGTGCTATTTTTTATTTTATAGTTTATTTTAATAAAGAAAAAATCAAACTTTTACTTATTTGTAATGACACAGCATTTTTAAAAGGTTTAAATGTAAATAAGATAAGTTTGCTTCTTTTAATTGTAGTTTCTTTAAGTGTAGGAATTAGTATTAGTTTTGTGGGACCAATTGGTTTTATTGGGCTTGTGATTCCTCATATTATCAAACTTATTTATAAACAAAGTGCTGATAAGTTATTTTTTCCAGTATTTTTCTTTGGAGGAATATTTTTAGTGTTTTCAGATTTAATCTCAAGAAATTTAAATACAGATTCAACTTTACCAATTGGTGTTGTAACTGCATTTATTGGTGCGCCATTTTTTGTATATTTATTGATTCGAAGAAATAAAAAAGTATAAATAAATTTATACTTTTAGAATTGATATTTTTATTTCTTTTTGTTTTTATTCTTTGCAGCTTTTGCTAATTTTGCATTTTTTTTTCTTTTTTCTTTTTGTGCATCTACATTTGCAGCTTTTCTAGCATTTATTACTTGTTCTTTTTTGTCAGCTGCATCTGGAGCGAATCCTGCTTTTAGAATGTTTCTTTTTTCATTCATTTTTTTTGCTAATCTATCACCTTTTGTTGTGTCAACACTTGAGTTATTTGCTCTTCCCATTATTTACCTTATTTGTTTTGATTTCGTATTGTATTGAATTTTCAATAAAGAAGGTATTATTCTTAAAATCAATGAAAATTATATTTTATCGTAGTATTATAATTTGAGCTTATATATAATAAAACAAACTTTAAATTTTATAAGTTATAATTATAAAAATATTTAGAAAAAAAATATTATTTACTTGTTGGATTTAGTTTAGTTTTCAGCTTTTTAGGTAGATGTGCAAATACCATAGTACTATTTTTGATAAATTTTCCTTTTTCAAAAATTGAAATATCTAGTGTCATATTATTTATTTTAAAAGTTAATAGTTTTATAGTTTGATTTCTCTCTTCAAAAGATAAGTTATCTTTACTTAAATCTATACTTTTTTTACTTTTTGCCAAAATAAACCTTTGAAATTTTTTCTAATTATAATAAATTATTCTTAATAGGATTTAATAATGCAAGAACAAGAAACAATAAAATCTATTCCATCAGATAGATTACAATTTTTCCCAGTTATGATGTTTGCTATTATAATGGGATTATCAGGTTTATCTTTGGTGTATAAAAGAATCAATGAAGTAATGTTTTTTCCTTCTTTTATAGCAACTTTTATGGCAATTTTAACAACAGTACTTTTTTTCGTGATTTTATATTTTTATATTTTAAAACTAATAAAATACAAAAATGAAGTAAAAAAAGAGTTTTCTCATCCAATACGAATAAACTTTTTTGCTGCATCTTCTATTTCAATACTAATTTTATCTATGATTTATAGACATAATATTGATTCTTTAGCCCAAATATTTTGTATAGTTGGAGCAGGTTTACATATATTTTTTACTTTTTATACTATTAAATTTTGGATAAATAATAACCTTGAAATGCAACACTCAAATCCAGCTTGGTTTATTCCTATTGTTGGAAATTTAATTGTTCCAATTGCAGGAAAGGGTTTTGTTGATGATTCTATTTTGTACTTTTATTTCTCTATTGGAATATTCTTTTGGATAATTTTATTTGCAATTATTTTAAATAGAATTATTTTTCATAACCAATTTGCTCCAAAATTTATGCCCACTCTTTTTATACTTATCGCACCTCCATCAATTGGCTTTATTTCATATATAAAACTAACGGGAAATTTAGATTTTTTTGCTCAGATTTTATTTAATTTAGGACTATTTTTTACAATTTTAGTATTTGTAATGTATAAGAATTTTATAAATATCAAATTTTTTATCTCTTGGTGGGCATTTACTTTTCCAATGGCTGCGATTACTTTATCAACAATTTTAATGTATGAATTAACTTCAAAATGGTTTTATGGTTTTTTAGCTTATTTTCTAGCAACTATTACGACAGTTATTGTTTTATTAGTTGCAATTCAAACAATAAAACATATGAGAAAAAAAGAAATTTGTATTATGGAGTAATGATTTTAATCCAAATGTTTTTTTTAAGTAGTTATAATATTTTTTTATAAAAATATGAAGGAAATATTATGGATTTTAGATATATAGGAAAAAGTGGTTTAAGAGTTAGTTCAATTTGTATGGGAACTATGACTTTTGGTTCAAGTGCATCAAAACAAGAAGCTTTTAAGATTTTAGATAAAGCTTATGAAAATGGAATAAATTTTTATGATACAGCAGAGATTTATCCAGTTCCACCAAAAAAATCTTATGAAGGAACAACTGAATTAATCGTTGGTGAGTGGTTAAAAACAAAACCAAGAGATTCGATAATTCTTGCAACCAAAGTTAGTGGTGCAGCATCTGGTTGGTTTGTTCCACCAACTCGTCATGGCTTAACTGCAATTGATTCTTTTCATATTAAAAGAGCAGTTGAGGGAAGTTTAAAAAGACTTGATACTGATTATATAGACCTTTATCAAATGCATTGGCCTGATACTATTGTGCCTATTGAAGAGTCATTAAAAGCCTTTGATAGTTTAGTAAAAGAGGGGAAAGTAAGATATATAGGAAGTTCAAATGACACAGCTTATGGACTTACAAAAGCAAATGAAACTTCAAAAAACAAAAATCTAACAAGATTTGAATCTATTCAAAATAATTTCTCACTTTTAAATCCTAGATTTTTAGATGAGTTATCAACTGTTTGTAAAAACGAAAAAATCTCATTACTTCCATATTCTCCAATTGGTGGAGGAGTTTTAAGTGGAAAATATAATAATGCTTTTTATCCAGAAGATGCAAGATTCTCAGCATATATGAAACATGAAAATCCAAGAGTTCAAGCTCAAGCTACAAGATTTGTAAATGATAAAACAATTGCTGCAACTATAAAATATATAGAGTTAGCACGTGAGTATGGAATTTCACCTGTAACATTAGCTGTTGCATATTCAAAACATTTTGATTTTGTAGCTTCTACAATTATTGGTGCAAGAACATCCGAACAGTTAGATGAATCATTAAAAGCTTTTAAATTTAATATAAATGATGAATTATTATCAAAAATTGAGAATATTCAGAAAGAAATTTTATATCCTATGGGATAAATACATAATATTTTTATATAAAATTTAATCTTTATTTTTATATTAAAATACTAAAATACGGCTATTTTGGTATAAGGATGAAGATGAAAGCCCTAACAATAGGAAAAAAATTTACATTGATAAATGTAATAGTGACAATATTAGTTTTAGTTATAGGTTATTTTATATTAAATAAATATAAAAATGATTTGACTAATGAAGTTTATAATGATACGAAAACTGAATTAAATGAATTGTCAAAAATTAAAATTGATGGAAAGTTTGAAGTTGGAATTTCAAATGCAATTTCTATTTCAAATGATTCTTCAATAAAAGAAGCATTAGCTTCAAATGATAGACAAATAGCTATAAAAGCACTAGCAACACTTTCTGATAATATGAAAAAGTCAACACCTTTTCAAAATATTCAAATTCATCTTCACACAAAAGATAATCACTCTTTTTTAAGATCTTGGAAAACAGATAAGTTTGGAGATGATTTGAGTTCTTTTAGAGCAAGTGTTGTAAAAGTAAATAGTGAAGAAAAAGCAATTAATACTTTTGAAGTGGGAGAAGCCGGACTTAGTATTCGTTCGGTTGTTCCTATTTTTGACCAAAATCAAAAACATATAGGTTCTATGGAATTTATGCAAGGTATAAATTCTGTTGCTACTTCATTTGATGAACATGGAGATGCTTTTTTACTTTTAATGGATAGTAAACTAGCAATTGCAGAAGTAAAAGCAGAAGATAAATTAAATGATTATTTGATTTCTCAAAAATTTATAAATAAAGAATTTTTGGAAGATAGTAAAAAAATTGATTTTAATAAACTATTTGCAAATAAATATCTAATGTCAGATAAATATTTTTATACATACATTGACATAGTTGATTTTAGTGGTAAAAAACTAGGAGTTGCATTAACTGCAAAATCAAAACAAACTGTTCAAAATGCTATTGATCATGCTTCTTATATTATTTGGGTTGCTTTGATTATTTTGGTTATTGCATTATTACTTACTATGGTTATTTCTTTAGTAAATATGAAAAGCTATATTTTAGCTCCGATTTTAAATCTAAAAAATTCAATAGATGCAGTTAGTTCAAATAATTTATCACAAAGTTCAAGGATTGAAGTTAAATCAAATGATGAAATAGGAGAGGTTGTAAATAGTTTTAACAACTATTTAGATTCTATTGAAAAAGGTTTGATTCAAGACCATATTGTAATTGAAGAGTCAAGAAAAATAATAGAAAAAGTAAATGCTGGTTTATTAAATGATAGAATTAAAGGAAAAGCACATTCTTCTGGTGTTGATTCTTTAGTTAGTGAAATTAATAATATGATTGGACGAATGCAAAAAAATCTTACAATTTTAAGTGAAGCATTAGTTGCTTTATCAACTGCAAAATATGATTATGCAATACCTCATATAGACAACTTAACAGGAATAATTGCTTCATTATTAAGTGGAGCAAAAGTTACTCAATCTTCAATTAATGAAGTTATGTGTTTAATTGAAAAGTCAAATACAGAATTATCTTCAAGTGCAAATGATTTAGAAAATGCATCAAAAAAATTGAGTAATTCATCAAATATTCAAGCAGCTTCACTTGAAGAAACAGCAGCAGCAATTGAAGAGATTTCAGCAACACTTACAAGAAGTGGTGAAAATACTTCTAAAATGGCTTTATATGCTCAAAATGTTACAAAATCAAGTGATGTTGGAAAAGAGTTGGCATATAAAACAGCAACTTCGATGGATGAAATAAATACTCAAGTAAATGCAATAAATGATGCAATTTCAATAATTGACCAAATTGCATTCCAAACAAATATTCTTTCACTTAATGCAGCTGTTGAAGCTGCAACTGCTGGTGAAGCAGGAAAAGGGTTTGCAGTTGTAGCCGCAGAAGTACGAAATCTAGCTTCAAGAAGTGCGGAAGCTGCAAATGAAATAAAAACAATAGTTTTAAATGCAACCACAAAAGCAAAAGAGGGTAAAGATATTACTTCCAAAATGATTGAGGGGTACAATGATTTAAATGAAAATATTGTTGTAACAACAAAATTAATTGCAGATGTTGCAAGTGCTTCAAAAGAGCAACAATTAGCAATGTCTCAAATAAATGATACAGTTAATTCTCTAGATCAAGCAACACAACAAAATGCTGCACTTGCTTCAACAATTAGTGATATGGCTGCTAAAACATCAACTTTAGTAACTCATTTACAAAGTACAATAAATCAAACAAGTTTTGATAGAAATGCTCATAAAAGAGTTTGTGATACAAATATGATTATTGATATAAATAGATTAAAATCTGATCATATAAACTTTAAAAATACTAACTTTGCTTTATGTAAAGAAGGATTTAAATTTACTGTTAAAAATGCCCATGAATGTAACTTAGGTAAATGGTTAGATTCAAATGAAGATAAGCATTTTGCAAAAAGTAAAGAATGGATTGATTTGAAAAATGCCCATAAAAAGGTACATGAATTAGTGCAAACTACTGTTGATTTGTATTGTGATAAAAGTGAAAATGATAAAATATTTGCTACAACAAAAGAAGTTGAAGAAAATATTGAAATTGTTTTTGACTTATTAAATAAAATTAGAGAGATAAATTGTGACAGGAATTAAATTTAGAATTTATTATGAAGATACTACATTTCTCTTATTTACGGAAAAGTAGGGCAAGAAATTTGTATATTTATTTTTAAATTCTAGTATAAAAGGGATTAATATTAATTTTTGGACATTAATTTGGTCATTTTTTGAGTAGGGAAAAGCCAGTTATTTTTCTATTCTGTATGTTAGTTAATGTCAATTTATTCTTAAAATATGCTATAATCAACTATTATAAAAATTTATAAGGTAATTAAAATGTCTAGTCCTTTATTATTATCAACAATAAACAATTCTATTGGTAATAAAAAAAATCATTTCACTGTAGAAGATCTATGTGTTTTATTTAATGAAAAAAGCACGTATACTGATTTGGATAAATATGTAATTGATACTATTCAAACAGAAGCTACAGAAGATGAACTAGCAAATTTTAAAAACACTTATCATATCCCATCTGAAAAAATAGAATATGTCTTATCAATCAATCCTTACTGATTTAGATACTGATAAAATTCATTTTATAAAAGAAAATTACCCTGAACAAATTGAAGCCTTAATCCAATTTTATCCAATAATTTCTAGTGCAATAAAAGCAGGTATTCCTAAAGATTCTGTTAAATTTGGCGGTGGTACAGCATTAGCTATGTATTATTTCCAACATAGACTTAGTTTTGATATTGATTTATTTTTATCTGATCAACAATACTTATCTTTTTTTAGTCCAAAATTATGGATAGATGATTTTGATTCTTTTAATGATTCTGAATACACAGATAAATATAATCATATAGGTGTAGTTACTACAACGGATATTAAATTAGATATTTTGGTTGATACAAGCTTAACAAATAAATATATAGATGATTCAAAGTTAATCTTTCCCTTTGATGTATATGTTGAAACAATAGAAGATATTATCTCTAAGAAAATTGTTTTTAGAAAAAAAGACAATAAAACAAGAGATATTTTTGATATTGCAGTTGCTATAAGTAAAAATGAAAATTTACTATCTGATTTATTAAGTTTAAAAAAAATAGAACTTCAAGATTTAATAGATTTAAATGAAGCTCTTAATAAACTAAATATTGATAAATATAATTCACAGATCAAGATTATAGAGCCAATAAAAGAATACGAAGAACTGTCAAAAAATGCAGCAAAAATATTAATAAAAGAATTAAAAAAAATCATTTCAAAATGATCAAAAAACGCGACTTTTTTTAAATTATCTATTCAAAAATGGCACTTCTTAAAAACTATTAGATCAATACTAAAATCATTCTATTCCTTAATTAAAAGTTCGATATACTCGCTTATGAATTCAACAATTGCAAAAGCTTTTTCAATAGAAGAAAAAGAACAATATGCCTTACAAATGTTAAAACATTTTTACTTACATGATCAGCGTCCATTTTGTGTTGCTTATAGTGGTGGTAAAGATAGTAGTGTTATATTATACCTTACAATCAAAATGCTTGAAAATCTTGTTTCAGAGGGTGAAACATTAAGTAAAAGAGTATTGATTATAAATTCAAATACTTTGGCAGAACTTCCTCCCGTTTTAAAACATTTAGAAGAATCTTTAAAAAAAATAGATCATTACTCAAAACTACATAATCTACCAGTAGAAGTAAGAGAAGTTACACCTGAAGAAAAGAATACATTAAATGTTCAACTTCTTGGAGTTGGTATGCCTCCCCCATCCAATCAATTAAGATGGTGTACTGATAAACTAAAAGTATTTCCTATAGATAAAGAAATAAATGCAACTTTTCCAGATGGTAAATTTATCTCAATTATTGGTACAAGAAGAGATGAAAGTTTTTCAAGAGAACTAAGAATTGAAAAGGCTTCATTATCAGGAACTAATCTAAAACTTAATAATAGATATAAAAACGCTAGTAATCTAATGCCAATTGAGCTGTGGAGTACGAAAGACGTTTGGGAATACCTTTTTAAACAAACTAATAAATTATTGAATATAGACTTCCTATGGAAGATCTACAGTGATGCAAGTGGAAAAGATACAAAAGAATGCACTTTTGTTGGTGCAGGTGGTAAACATATAGAAGAAGGTAAGATTGGTTGTGGTGTTTCTCGTTTTGGATGTTGGCAATGTTATATGGTAAGAGATAAAGATAAAAGCCTTGATGGTCTTATGCAAAGTGGTTATGAAAATATAGATCTATATAAAGAATATAGAGATTGGTATTGGGATCTTACTCAACAAGGTTGGCAAAAAACTAGAGATGTATATAGCCATAGACACCAAGGTCAAGAATTTTATAATAAAGGTGAAGAAACAAGCCCTAAATATGGAATGACTATGCCAAAAGGTCTTACTTTAAAGATCAGAAAAGAATCATTTTTGCGACTTTTAGATCTACAATCAAAACTAAATGAAACAATTATTACAGATAATGAAATAATACTTATTCAAGAAAGATGGCTTTTAGAGGGAGATCTAACTCTTACAGCATTTAGAATTGCTAAAAAATATAAATATAAATTTAATAGCTTTTCACTTTCACAAGATCTAAGAAGATCTATTAAAGAAGCTAAACAATATTATAAAGAAAAACTAAATAAAAAAGAGATCAAAAAAGAGTTTGATATATCTACCTTAAAAAGATTTGCCATTCAAAATACAGTAAATCCAGATAAGATAGAAAAAAAGTTTTTTCCATCTAAACTAGAAGAACGACATATTAGAAAAGAATGGAAAAAGCAAAAGAGAATTATTAATTATATAAAATTCATCAATATTATGGAATTTTTGTAGTAAAAAAATTAAAATAAATTTTACTACTATCAAAATAAAAATAAAGTCGGAAACTTCCTATTCTTGTATGCCAAGACATTAAAATATCATTTCCATTTTTATCTTTTTTTGTTAATTTATTTTTCTTTCTTTTTAATTTAGTATCTGATTCAGGATTAACATGACTTCCTAATTCTTTATAATCAACAAAACTAGGATTACAGCCATTATTAGCAATAAATTTCTCAAATTTTTCTATATCCTCACGAATAGATTTTCCTTGTAAAGATTCAAAAGTATAAACTTTTATATCTTGAGTACAATTTTGTAAAATCTCAATATACATAAAATTATCATTGATAAAATTAAAATACTCATCCCAATTATTTATATTAGCTTGTTGATTTTGTTTATAATCACTAATAATCTGTTCATAATTACTTAAATGATAATTCTTTAGATTTTCAGAATGCCCGTTATCACAAATTATTTTAATTTGATCATTTGAAAAACCTGAATTACAGCAAAATAATTCAGGGGTAACAATAGGAGCTTTCAAAAACATTGCACATCCTAAAAAATTACAAATAACATCTTTTTGTGATACTTCTTCTTTACAATTCGCTAATACGATTGTTTCATTCTCATGATAATCTTCATATGTATTTGAACAAAAAGGTTTTGATTTTGTCAATTTAGTAAAGAGAGTAACTCTTGAATTTTTATCTAAGTTAGGTATATATGATTTTAATTCTTGATTATTTAGTTTTTCATTTGATAATGCACTATGAATTATTAATTCTAATCCATTTAAATTAAACTCATTTATTAATAAAGCTAATTTTTCTAAAGTATCTATAATTTCTTCATAAGTTAAATTATCTTTATGTTTTTCAAAAGAGAAACTATTTAGAAAATAGTACATTACAGTAATTCCATTACATCTTTTTCAAATTGATCAAAAAAGCCGTCAGGCCATTCACTTAGATCTCCATCTTTATTTATTTCAATAGGATTAATAATAGAATATTCCCCTTCTATTTTAAAGAAATTAAAAATTACTTTTTCAGGTGCTATTTTTCCAAATTTAACTGCTTTTCTTATTCCATTAATTATATGATCACTATGTGTTTCAATAATAATTTGTACTTCATTTGCCATATATCCTAAAAAATATCCTAATTTTGATTGTGCTGATGGATGTAAATGAGCTTCTGGATTTTCTATAATTACAGTTTTCTTACTATCATCATCAATAGGTAATCCTAATTCATTGTTTGCTATTGACCTAACTAAACAACTAACAATAATTGGTAATACATAACTTACACCATAAGGCATATTTACTGGACTTTGGAAATTCTTATTTGGTCTATTATTGATATAAAGCATTGCAATATTAGCTTCATCAATAAATGAAGTTCTAACTTCAATATTACCAAATATAATTTTTAACCAAAAATTTACTTGAGTTAATAATGTAGATTTATTTTCTTCTTTAGGCAATGGAAATTTTATAAATTTTTCTTGATATTTATGTAAAACAAGTGTTGAATATTCTCCATATTTACCTACATTTATTCTTGCAAAATTACTATCTGTATGATGAAATATTTTAGGTCCAAATCTATCTGCACCAATAAAATCTAAATATTTTAAAAATGATAATGATTTATTAAAACCATCAAGACTTTTTCCAGTTACATCATCATAATTTTTTAAATAAAAACTATTTGTATCCATTTTATCTATACCAAGATCTAATTTAATATATCCATCAAATTCATCAATAAATTTGAATGTTATAAAATCTTCATTAGATTCTTTGAACAAAAGTTTACTTGTATTACCTAACTCACAATGATAATCATTTATATAGTAATTTTTAGGTAATACGATAGTTTCTTTTTTATTAAATGATTGTAGCATTATCAACATTGTTTGAATAACTGTAGATTTTCCTGCACCATTGTTTCCAGCTAAAACTGTTAAATCAAGAAATTCTATTTCATCATCTTTTATACACTTAAAATTTTTAATTTCTAATCTTCTCATTTAATGTCCTATAATATTTTTAAATACTTCATTTATCTTTTCAAATCTATATCTCACATTTGGTGGATTATTTGTTGCAATAGATGTTTTAAATGTAAATTCTTTATCAGTGAACAATATATTAATTTTTTCTTTTAAATCTTTACTATGAATTTGAATTTCATCAACACTATATTTTTCTAAAGTATTACTAATAGTTTCAAATAAAGTTTTACTTATTGGATTAGGTCTAGTTTTGTTTTTTGAAGGTTTTCTAAATGCAAAATTACCAAATATTATATATGCTTTTTTCATACTATTTTTAAAATCATTTCTTAATTGGTTTATTTCTAAATCATGTAATTTATTAATTTTATTCATAGCATTTGATAAAAATTCATTCATATCATTATTATCATATCTCAAATAATTAGTAATTTTAAATGATAAATATCTCAAAATGATTGCATGATCTTCCATTCTTTTTGAAAGTCCAGTAACTTTATTTTGAGTAACTATTTTAATAAATTCTTCTGATTTTGACAATTCACTTAATAAATCAGTTGAAGCTCCTAAATACATTGCATTTCTTATTTCTTGAACTTCAAGTTTTGTACCTAAAGTATTGATTCTTTGAAAAATATTAAAAGCAATATTTGGTGGAGTATTTGGTCTGATAATATTACATTGTAATTGACATTCTTCAATTCTTCTTTGATATTTTCTTTCTAATTTTGAAAATTTCTTTCCATTTAATTCTTTTAAATATTCTAAATTCGATAATTTAAAATCATCTTGTAAATAATAAAAAATACTACTTAGTCTTTGTAATCCATCAATTACAATCCATTTATCTTCATCTCTTGCATCTATATAAAATATTGGTAATGGTATTTGAATCAACATAGATTCAATCAATCTACTTTTTTGTTTCGATGTCCAAACAAAATTTCTTTGATAATCAGGAGAAAGTTGAATTTCTTTAAATTTATATCTTCTATATAAATATTCTGCTTGATATGTATTATTTATAATATCGATTTTTGTTACATCATAAGGAATATTGTTTATATTATCTTCATCTGAATTCTCATTATCATACTCTGTTTCTTCATATATCCAATCAGGTAAATCATTTTGTAAATATTGCAATATAATCTTTTCTTTTTCTAAAACATCATATTCATTAAACTTATTATTATTGATTAAATATTTTTCATAAAATTCTAGTGCTTTTGATAAAAAACTTTGGAAACCATCTACATTTTGTTCTTTTGAGGTATCATTAGATATTAAATCTTTTGTATAAGAATATACAGCAGGAAACATAAACTCTACTAGATTTTCATTAAGTAAATCTTTTGCAAGAGAATAATAAAACTCATTTTCAATGGGTGTAAATTCTTTTGTTATTGTATTATAAAAATTAATTAACATTTTTTCTGTTGTAACTTTTCTATCCAAATTATTCTTACTATTATTTATTTCCATAATTTTTGTTGCTACAGTATTATAATATTCAAACGATTTATCTAAAAATTCATTATTTATAATAGTCAAATCTTTATTTTTTATTTTTTCAAATAATTTCAATATTTTGAAAATTTCTTTTTTTGAAATATCTGATAATACAATACATTCATTAATAGTTTTAAATAAGTCTACTGTGAATTCTAATTTATTTTCTAATTCAGATTCTCTCATTGTCAATTCTACCTTATTTTTAATTTTAATTTTTCTATTACATAACAAATATATTTAATTGATACATTTATTTCTATAATTTTATCCTACATCTAATTTATAATTAAATACTTACAATTATAAAAATCATTCATTAAGACTTTTATAGCTGAAATATCTAATACTTCTTTATTTGGTATCACATATTTAAGCTTTGTATTTCTTTCATCTAAATTATTTGTTTTTATGTATTTCATTGCATTACTATGAAATATTTTTATATGCTCATGGGTAATTGATTTAGGTTTAGTATAGTTTTTACATTGAAGCAATAAAATTTCATTTTCTTTCGTACAAATTAAATCTATTCCAGCGTCAAGTTTTCCTTTTTCTAAACCATTATATTCAACTTTATATCCTAGTTCTTCAAATTTTTTTCCAGTTAGTAATTCTAAATTTATACCTTTTTCTTCATTCTTTATATAAAAATCTCTTTGTCTTTTTTTTCTTTCTTCTCCATTGTGTTGCTTGTCTAGCATTTCTTTTAATTTATTTTCTCTTCTTGATTCTACTTCTTTAATATGATTATCCATATTTCTTTTTTGTTTAAACTTCTTTTCTAATCTTAATAAAAATATTTTAATTCCAAGAAAAACTATTAATATAATTGGTAAATACCAAAGTTGTAAAAGTCCTTGTATTAAATTATCTGCGATATTAGGCATTTTTTAATTTCTCTGCTTCTGTAATGTGGTAAATATATTTGATTTGATTTTTATTTAACAGCTCTAAATTATTAATAATTTCTTCTTTAAAATTTATCTCATTTTTTATAACTTTATTATCTGTATAAATTTCATTTAGATTCAGATTTTCTGTAATACACAACTCTAATATTTCATTATGAGGTATTGAATTAGTTCTTTTTCTTTCACTAAATGTATTTGTTTTCATATTTAATCTTATTGACAATTCTTTATCAGAGCCTATTTTTAGTGCTTCCTTAAGATTCAATATAATTTTTTCAAAATTATTCATAATTTCTGTATTTCCTATTGACATATATTCAGATAATCTGTATAATTAGAGCAGTTTATTACTTGGGGTAACAAAATGCAATCAAACAAACAGTCTAACTTACCATTTTATCAAAATAATACAAATATTCAAAACAATTTGGAATCTGTAATAAACACTCAAACTTTATCTATTGAAGATTTACTAAATCATTCATCATCTTTTGATGATATGTATAGTTATTTAAATAAATTTTTTACAAAAGAACAATTAATTAAATTTGATAATGAAATGAATATTAATTTGTTAGATGTTTGCTTTACTAAAAAACACTGTATTTTAATTTTATGTAAAAAATATGGTTTTGAACCTACTAAATATTTTGTATGGAATGATTATGAGGTTTTTGATACTACAGAAAATATAAAAGTTACTCCACAAATTGAAAATGAAATACAAATATTAGATAATCAAATTCAAGTTACTCAAACACAAATTAATAGAATTAATAAATTAAACTCTTTTGCAACATTTTTACAAAAAAAATCAAATAAAAAATCTTTCTATAAATATAGACAAATACTACTTTCAATCAGAAATAAAATTGACTTAAAACAAAGAGTTTTAAATCTTCTAGTATGGGAAAAAGAAAGACTTATTAAGTTCGCTTAATAACTCTCTAATAAGTCCAAAAATCAATCTTGGATTTATTAGTGGGTTTTCATATTCACTCGCTAGTTTAGTACCCCTAATCTAGCGTTATTGGTTCATGGGGTAAAAAATATATTAGTCGTAGCCGTAAAGGTATAAATCGATTAAAAAAATAAGGAAAATAAAATGTCAGTAGAAAAACAAACAGCTTCAAATAACTCAGTTAAACCAATTCAAGTAATCGAACATGGTAACTTCTTATATGGAACATTAGACGGTATAGACTTCACAGCAAGTGGAATTATGCAAGATACTAAAAGACCATACGGTGCAAGTATTAGACTTAAATTTATTATGAAATCTACAATCTTAAAAGACTTAAACGGTGTAAAAATACCAGTATTAAGAGCAACTTCTCAAATTGTTAAATTAGCAAGTACAGATGATAAATTACCTCAATTAGTTCAAAAATATAATGAGTTAGTAGGTAAAGATTTATTCATAAATTATAACTCTAAAGATGGTGATATTTTAAATATCCAAGGTGAAAATGAAATTATCGAAATAAAGTAATTAACTGAGGCTTAGAGTCCGTACCTCTTGTAAGTCCTCTCCTTAATATAAATACATTTGAATACTTAATGGATTGTTCAAATGTGTTTATAACACAAATCTTTTTAAGGAGTTTTTCATGCCAGCTATTACTGCTAATGATGTGGATACAGCTTCAGTTATTGCAAACCTTGCTATCGCAGGTGGTGCAGTTCTTGCCGTTTCTGTTGTGTCTTTTGGTTGGAAAAGAATTATCGGTTTCTTCGGAAGATAATCTTTTTTCTTTATTCTAAGTAACTCTATTTTAAATGGGGTTACTTTTTTTAGGATTTTTTATGAAAATAATTTTAATTTCAATTATATTTTTTACAAATCTTTTTTCTGATTCATTATTAATTACTAAGAATATGGCTAGAACAAATTGGTGTATTAGAGATGACTACACTGATTTTAATACTTCAACTATTCGCTTTTATTGGTTGGTTGCAAATGATTATTATATCTTAGATAAAGTTAATATAATTGAGATTAAAAAGGGATACGAATACAATCCAACTACTGCTATTTGTGAATCAACTACTACAAATCCTGAAACACCTACTAATCCTACTCCTGATGAAAATGGCTTAATTATGGGTATGAAAGAAACTGACTTTCATTTGGCGATGGCTTTTTGGGGTGTTTGTTTAAGTTTTCTAATGTCTATTGGTTTAATTATTTCTTTTTAGGTGGCTTTTTATGGAATTTTTTTATTTTGTTACTTTTGAAACTTTAAAAATTACAGTTATTTTAATAGGTTTTATGGCTGTTATTAGGATGTTTAGATGAAAAAAATTTTCTTTATTGCTCTTTTTTCTTTTATTTTATTTTTTAATCCAATAAAAAGTTATTCTAGTTCAGGCATTCCCCAATATTACGGTGGTACTGTTATTTCTTTACAAGAGTATCAAACTTATGTAGATTACTGTTTTTATTCTTCTTTTTTTATTTTAGAAGAAGTTTACGAATGGGGTTCAGAAAGTAGTCTAGACTTAAATTATCGTTTATATAGTATTGAAGGCGGTAAATTAGTTCTTGGATATGGTGAGTTTATTATTAGTTGTTACACTGAACAAGGTGCATTACAAACATATACTAATACTAATATTGTTCCTAAAAAATACAATAATACTCTAAAAAGAGGTTTTTCTGATAGATGCTTAGGTATTGATTGGTTTAATGGTTATTGGTTTATTTATTCTTGTAATCCTGAAACTGGTGCGTGGAGTATTATTCCTAATTCTGTTGGTGGTTCTGCAAGTGATTCTGCTGGTACTTACGAATGTATTAATCAAAATGGTCGTTATTATGGCGGTAGCTCCTATTTACATCTTGTTATTAATAAGAAAAAAATATTTGGTGTTAATTATGATGATAGCTATTATTATAGAACTTTTGCTTGTGTTGAAACAGAAGAAAATATTGAAAAAAACCCTACTTTAACAGAATTAAAAGTTGGATTAACTACAAGCAGAGTTTCTTCTGATATTGGTTCAAGTGGTGGAACTGGTGGTTCAACTGGTGGAACGGGGGCAAGTGATACAAAAATAGATGAAATTAAAACACAATTAACAGAACTTAAAAATTCTAATTCTACTTTTCAAACTCAAAATTTAGGAAAACTTTCAGAGGTAAAATCAGAAATTTTATTGCAAAATGAATATTTAGCAGTTAGTCAAAATGTTTTAGTAGAAAAATTAGATAATTTAGAACAAAAAAACCAATTATTAAAACAAGATTTAAATAATAAGATTGAATTAGAAAACAATAATTTAAAAAATGCTATTTCTGAAAATTTAGAAACTCAAACTAATGATTTAAAAACTAAAATAGATGAATCAAATCTTGATTTAACTACTAAAATAAATAATAATCAATTAGAAATAAACAGTTTAGAGGATTCAATTAATGGTTATAATTCCGACAATTTAGAGGGTAGAAATGAGATACTAGGGCGATTAAGTGGTCTTGAAAATCAAATTAGTGGATTAGGTGCAAGTCTTGAGAATATTGGAAATAATCAAGGTTCAGGAAATGGCGAGGGAAATGGAACGGGCGATTTATCTGCACTTGGTCAAGGTCTTACAAATATTGATAATACTTTGAAAAATGGTTTACAAAATGAAAACGGAAAACCTTATCTTGAATCTATAAATAAAAATATTAATGATTCTTTTACTCCAGTTTCTAGTGAAGATTATAATTCGGCTCAATCTAATATCAATAATTCTATTTCATCATCTTTAAATACTTCTTTTTCTAAGTATTCAAATGTTTTGGGTTTTGGTTCAAATTATGGGAATAAGCCTGTAAGTATTACAGTGTCATTAATGGGTAAAACTTATACTTTATTAGATTTTTCGTTTTTAGATAATTACGTTTCTATTATTAGAAGTTTATTTTTATCACTTGCTTATTTATATGGATTTATGAATTTATTAAGAGGTGGTAAATAATATGGTTGCTATTAATGTTTTAATTAAAATTGCTTTTTTTGGTGTTTTCATCGGTATGTTATATCTTGTATTAGATTCTTTTATTGGAATTGTAGTTAATAATTTTAATATTCCTTTTTTAGATTTATTTTCATATTTGGGAATTTTACAAGCTATTCAGGTTTTAATTTCTTTTTCAATTTCATCTTATATTGCTAATCAAGTTATTTCGTATTTTAAAAGTGCCTAATTATGCTTACTTTATTAACTGGAACACCTGGAAGCGGTAAAACTTTACTAGCAATAGATAAAATCATTAAAATTAATTCAAATGAAGCTAAAGAGTTTGAACATATTGAATATATTTATAATAATATCTCTGGTTTTAAATTTGAGAAATATATTGATAGTAAAATCAAAAATGAAAAACTAGAATTTAATAAATTATATGTTCATTTATCTATGCTTTATAAAATGTTTCTTCAATATCAAAGTAACGATAAATTAGATGATATACTCCAAAATTATTGTAAAGATGTAAATATTTTAAATGCTTACTTTATAATTGATGAAGCTCATAATTACTTTGATAATCAAGATAAAGTAAAAAATTGGTGGTTTACTTATCATAGACACTTAAACCATGAAATACTTTTGATCACTCAAAACAAATCTTTAATAAATACTCAATATAGAAATATCCCTGAACTATTTATAAAAGCACAACCAAGAAGTAAAGCTATATCTAAAAACACACTAAGATATTTTAACTATACAGATTATCGAATGATTCAAAAGTTTTCAACTACTGAAATTAAAATAAATGATACTTATTTTGATTTATATACAAGTGGAAATTTATCTAAACAAAAATTAGTTGGTCAAAAACTGATTATTGGTTTTATTATATTCTTAATAGCTTTTATTCTTATATTTATCTATTTTATTTATAAATTTTGGTTTGCAGTTCCAAAATACCAACAAAAACAAGAAAACACAACACCTCAAAATCAACCCCAAACAACAAAACTAGAAGATAAAAACATAGACTCAGAAAAAAAAGAAGTTTCTAAAAAACTCTTTAAATTCACTTGCTTTGAAAATATCTGTTATTCAAAAATAGATAATGAAACTATATCTTTACCTTATCAAATTTTTAAAGATTTTATATCAACTGGTGAAAATATCTATCTTGAAAAAAGAACAAAAAGATTAAATGTGTATTTACTATTAAATGAAAATACATTTAATTTTTAAAAAAAAGGAGTACGGACAAATGAACGGTTTAATATTCAAAACATTAATTCTGATATTAATCTCAATGCAAATAAAAGCTGAACAATTAGAGGTTAATTTAGTTGAGTTTGCCATATTTGCAAGTGAAGCAAATAAGAAAAATATATTAGTTGATGATAATCTAAAAAATGAAAATGTAGTTTTTATAATTAATGATAGTAATGATTTTTTACTTGAAGCTTTTGAAAAAGCTGTTAATTTAAAAGGTTTAGAATTAATAGAACATAAAAACTTTTATTATGTACAAAAATCAATAGAATCTAATTTTACAGAAATTGAAAAGTATAGGACCATTAAATTAGATTTTGTAAACTTTGAAGATATAAAAAATTTATTAAAAGTTTATGGCGATATAAAATATGAATTTATAAAGACTTCAAAGACTCTTTTAATAAAATAAAAAGAAAGTGAATTTAACTCAATTAATGCTTTGATAAAAGAGTTTGATAAGTTACCTTTACAGTTAAAACTAAAAATTACAATTATTGAAACTGACATCACAAAAGTTAAAGAAATAGGAACGGATAGTAGTTATTTAAATTTAACAAATGATACAAATTTATTTTTTAATTTAATAACTTATCCTTTTAATGTAACAAATGTAATTCCTGAAAATCAATCAAAAGGTTTTTATTCATTCTTAAAATTTCTAAATCAAGATAAATTAGTTTCAATACATTCAAATCCTATTTTAAGCTTATCTGACAATAAAGAAACGGTTTTTAATGTAGTTTCAAACTTACCTTTTAAAACTGGTACAACAAATCTTGAAGAAACAGTTTCAAGAACCATGACATCAGTTAATTATAAAGATGTAGGAACAGAAATAAAAATAAAACCCACTATTTATAGTTCAAACAATGTTTATTTAGATATTGATATTAATATCTCAAATGTAGTTACAAATGATGATATGTATCCTATTACTAACAAAAAAGCTTTAAAACAGTTCATAAATTTAAAAGTCGGAAGTTTATATTTCTTAACAGGAATAAATAAAAAAGATTTAAGAACTGTAAATAATGAAATTCCTCTTTTAGCTGATATTCCATTTTTTGGAAATTTATTTAAATATGAAAATAAAAGTTTAGAAGATACTAATTTAACTATTGTTTTTGAATTAATAGAAGATTCTTATTTATCAAGTTTACCTCTTGAAAATAATATAAAATTTTAAAGGATAAAAAATGAAAGATGGATTAATTACTAACCCTGATGTATATAGAAAGCAAATCAAGGAATTAAACAAAGGTATGTATAAAAAGCAGCAATCACAAGAAGTTCAATTAAAAAAGATTGCTTTAGCTCAAGAAAAAAGAGAAAGAAAAGCTTTAAAGGCTAAAAAATGAACCTAAAAAACAGAATAGAAGAACTAAACACTTACTTAGTTTTAAAAGAAACAATTATCATAATGCTAATTGATGACTTAAAAAAAGTAGCAATACAAACAGATGATGATAACAATAAAAAGTTTAGATTTCTAATTAATGAAATACAACATAATAAAAATGAATATAACTCAATTCATATTCAATTAAAAACATTAACTGCTTATGATTTTAAGTATAAGAGCTTTTGACTTAATCGCGTAGTTTACGGAGCGATTGTCAAAAGTCTTGATTACTTTTAAAAAAGTTACTACACCTAAAAAAGGATAAAAGAAATGTACGGGATTTCATCTTATGACATACAAACAATAGATACAAAACTAGAACTACAAAGAAAATATATTTGTAGTAGATTTTTTGATTTTGGCGATGAAACTAAATCAGCGATTGAATTTACTTATTCAGCAAATTTAAATCCAAAAAAGTATTTTGCAGAAATGAATAATAGAATTAACTCTATTTTTGAATATTCAAAACAGTTAAATTTAAAGCCTGTGTTTGTAACTTTAACAGCTCCCTCAAAATATCATAAACGCAATGTAAATGGCGATTTAAAGATAAATCCAAATGAAACAGCAAAAGAATTAACGCAAATATTTAATAAGTTTACTAATCTTAGAATTTTTCAGAAAATGAAAAAAGATTTAGGTCATGGACTTATTTATTTTAGAGTTTATGAACCACATAAAAGCGGTGTTCCACATTTACACGCAATGCTTTTTTTACCAACAGATTACATTTTGGATATTAAGAAAAAATTCTTCCAATACTTCACAGATAAAGTAAAATGGGGGAATAATAGTAAATCAATAGATTTTAAATATACTTGGTATAACTCTGCAGGTGGTGCTATTGCTTACATTATGAAATATGTAACTAAGACTTTTAAAAATGAAAATTCAAAAGATATTCAATATGCTTCATATTGGTATATTAAACACAATATTAGAAGATTTCTTTGTTCAAGAACTTTAGCACCTCTTTTAGTTTACAGAAAAGTAAGACATTTTTTTAAGAAACATGATAACGATTATTTGAAAGTTTCAGAACTAATAAGAAACAATCAAATTTATAAATTATTTGATAATACAACTTATGCATATATGAGATATAACCATGAATTAGGCGAAGTTGAAGACATAACAGTTTGGCAAAAATCAACAGATTTAATACTTCAATCAAGAATAAAAACAAATGAAACTTTTAAATTAGAGTACAAGAAAAAAGAGTATAAAAAAGCACTTTCTGTATTTGGTAATGATTTTGAAAAATATGTACATAGTGAAACTTTAAATAAATTTGTATTACTTCCAATAGTTCCTAGTAAATTAAAAGATTACCAGTTAAACAACTATTACCATATTTTAGAAAATACTGATATTGACAGCCTTGATTTAGTTCATTATGGAATTGTTAAAAATGAAATGATTAAAAGAGGTTTCTTGAAAGAAAATATCACTAATTTAAATGAATATAAGGATTCTTACCTTTTTGACAACTGCAAGGCGTCAGCACACGTTCCCATGACATTCATTGCACTAGATATGCCTTGTTATGACGTGCCTTTTATATCACAACAAAATTTATTTTAAAGGATTAAAATGACTATTGAACAAAGATTTGACACAATTCAAAATCAATTAAATACAGTTTGTGAATTATTACAGCTTTCAATTAATTCATTAAATACTAAAAAAGCAGTTGCAGGATTTTTAAATAAAAGTGAAAAGACTATTGATAATTATATTAACAATGATATTTTTATTGAAAATAAGCACTATTTCATAAATGAAAATAATAGAGTGGAATTTATACCTTTTGCAATAGTTGAATTTAAAAAGAATCCTAAACATAAAATCAAAATGATTGAAGTTAAAAAAGAAGAAAAAATCACACTTAGTGAAACTTCGTCAAAAATCTTAAAAGGGCTTATTTCATGAGTGAATCTATAAAAATTATATATGCTGATTTTAGAATAAATATAAAATCTATTAATAATAAATGGTGGTTAGATTTTTACCATAATAATAAAAGAGTAAGAAAATCAACTTTATTAATTGCAAATGATGAAAACTTAAAGCATATAAAAACTATTGTAATTCCTGAAATTATAACTGCATTAACTGGTAATAAAGAAATAGAATATTTTAAAAAAGATTTAACTTTAAATGAATTTTCTCATAAATTTTTTAATGTTTATGAAAATACAGTTAGGGCTCATGTATATAAAACTAGAAAATCTCATTATGAATTAAAAATAAAACCTTATTTTGGAAACAAGCCTTTAAATTCAATTTCTCAATTAGAACTTGAAGAATGGCAGAACATATTATTAAAAGAATATGCATCTTCTAGTGTTGTAAAATATCGTTCGGTTTTTTATTCTATTTTTGATAAAGCTCTCATAAATGATTTGATTAAATATAATCCTTTAAGTCGTGTAAAATCTCCATTAACTATAAATAAAAAATTTAAAAAATTAATTGATAATGAAGATGATATTGTTAATCCATTTAATAAAGATGAAATATTTAAGATTTTAAATAATACGACTGGAAATCTTCATTATTTTATTTTCATAATGTTTTATACAGGGATCAGGCCAGGGGAATTAATCTCTCTTACTTGGAATGATATTGATTTTGAAAAAAGAAGAATTGCAGTAGATAAAACAACTTTTCAGGGTAAAGTAGGGGATGTTAAAACTCAATCAAGTGTTAGGTATATTGATATTTTATTACCGTTAGAGAGTAAATTAAAAGAGTTAAAAAGTATTAATGGGAACTATGATTATTTACTTCTAAATCAATCAAAAAAGCCTTTTTATTCTCATGATGTATTGAATAGAAGATTTAAACAACTATTAAAAGAAATAGGTATTAAAGAAAGAAGTATATATAATCTTAGACATACATTTGCAAGTTATATGATTTCTAATATTCAAAATGGTGTAGATATCCTTTGGGTTTCTAAAATGTTAGGTCATAAAGATGTATCAATTACTTTAAAATTTTATGCAAAATTTATTAAAGAAGATGATACTACAAGAATTAAAAAAATAAATAATTTGGGCATTGTTTTAGACATTAATTAAATAAAATATCTCAATAAGTCCACAAAATAGGGAGTTCAACTTGAAAATAAGAGTCTATTATGAGGATACTGATTGCGGAGGAGTTGTTTATTATGCTAATTATTTAAAATTTTGTGAAAGAGCAAGAAGTGAACTTTTTTTTCAAAAAGGTCTCTCTCCTCATAATGGAAATGAGTTTTTTGTGGTAAAAAGTGTCCAGGCTGATTATATAAAATCAGCTGTTTTTGGCGATATTGTAGAAGTGAAAACAAAACTAATTGAGAAAAAATTAGCTTCTATTGTAATGTATCAAGAAGTTTTTAGAAATGATGAGCTTTTATTTAAAGGTACATTTAAATTAGCATTTTTAAAAGACTTTAAACCTTCAAAAATTCCTCTAGAATTTTTTGAAATATTCAAATAGGAAAAATCATGTTTAAAATAGTTTTAGTCGCTCTTTTTTTAGTTCTAAATTTATACTCGAACGAAGTTTATATTCTTCCCAAACAAGGTGAGCAGATAAAAGATAAGATAAGTGAATCTATTACAAATGCGAAATCTGAAATATTAATAGCTATGTATAATTTTTCATATAAAAAGTTTGCAAAAGATTTAGTTAATGCTTCAAAAAACGGTGTGAAAATTACTGTTTTTCTTGATAGTAAGAAAGTAAAAGATGATTCTGAAATTTCTGAATATCTAAAAAAGAATAACATCAAGGTAGTTTTAGTAAAAGATAAAATGCATTTAAAAGTGGCTTTAATAGACTCCAAAGTTGCTATATTTGGAAGTACAAACTGGACAAAAGAATCATTTGAAGAAAATTATGAATTAATTTATATTAGTGAAGATGAAAAAACCGTTGAAACTCTTAGTTCTTTTATAAAATCTCTTTAATTTATAAAAAAGAATTTTACATATTTTCAAGCATTAAAGTAGTATCATATTGATAAAAAATATCAATTAAAAAAGGATTATTACTTTGCTAGAAATTTTCATTATAGCTTTTTGTCTATATTTTATTTTCAATACTTACACATCTTTTATGCAAATAGGTTACATTAAAGATGCAAAAATTTTAAAACCTATTATTTTAGATTCTTCAAAATATCTTGAAGCTGCTGATTATGCAATAGAAAAAGAAAAACTTGCTATTGGTTCATCATTTTATGATTTTATTTTATTTATTTTATGGATTGGTTTTGGATTATCTTATTTAGATTCTTTAGTTCAAATAGATTCTTTTTGGATAAAAGCTGTTGTTTTTGTTGATTTATTTATTATTATAAATTGGTTTTTAACTTTGCCATTTGAGCTTTATTCAACTTTTAAATTAAATAAAAAATATGGTTTTTCAAATATGACTCCAGCTTTATTTATTAAAGATACTATCAAAACTGGAATTTTATTTTTAGTTTTTGGATCTATTGTAATTGCTACAATTTCATTCATAATTAGTACTTTTTCTACTTGGTGGATTTGGGGCTTTGTGTTTATATTTGCAGTTATTATTTTGATAAATATGCTTTATCCAGTAATTAGAGATAAAATGTTTGATAAATTTGAAAAATTAAAAGATAAAGAGTTAGAAGCAAAAATTGAAAATCTTTTAAATGAAGTTGGATTCAAAAGTAGTGGAGTTTTCAGTGTTGATGCAAGTAAAAGAGATAATAGATTAAATGCTTATTTTGGAGGTTTAGGTGCCACAAAAAGAGTAGTTTTATTTGATACTTTAGTTGAAAAATTAACTCACAATGAATTATTAGCTGTTTTAGGACACGAATTAGGACACTTTAAAAATGGAGATATTTTAAAAAATATTGGAATTATGGGTGTTGTAATGTTTGTATTTTTTGCCATTTTTGGAAATTTACCTGATGAATTATTTTTAGGATTATCATTAAACAATGAGCCTTACGCGATTATTGCTGTATTTATGATATTTTCACCAATTTTATCATTTTTTTTAATGCCTTTAATTTCTATGATTTCAAGACATAATGAATATGCTGCAGATGAATTTGGTTCAAATTTATCTACAAAAGAGGATTTAGTTAGTGCATTATTAAAACTTGCGAATGAAAATAAATCATTTCCTTTATCTCATCCTATGTATATTTTCTTTTATTATTCACATCCGCCTTTAGTTGAAAGATTTAAAGAGTTGGGATATGATGTTCATAGTATGAATTTTGAGACGATTTTAAAGACTAAATTAAATGCTGAGTAATGGAGTTATTGAAGTTAATTATCTTATTTTAATAATTACTTTAATGGCTGTTTTATCTGGTTTATTGATTATTTTATATTTTTCAAGACAAAAATATGAAAATAAATTACAAAGTTTACAAGATGAAGCTTTATTAAAATTAAGAGCTCTAAATGAAAAGATAGAGCTTAATCACAGCTCTTATCAAGGACAAATAACTAATCTTAATACTATAAATAGAAAACTTGAAGAAGAAAAAAAGTTAATAAAAGAGAGTTTTGAAGATAAGATAAAACTGATGGAAAGACACTTTGCCCAGATTATGGATAATACAGTTAATACTTATGAATTAAAATTATCAAATCTTTCAAAACTTTCAGAAAATAAAGAACAACAACTTTTAAGAGAATTTGAAATAAAAGAGTCAAATTTTAATGAAAAATTTCTTCTTTTGGAAGAATCAAAACAACAATTAAAAATTGAGTTTGAAAATCTTGCCAATAAACTTTTTGATGAAAATCAGAAAAAATCTAATGTAAATTTAACTCAAGTTTTAACTTCATTTAAAGACCAACTTGATTTATTTGGGAAAAGAGTAAATGAAATTTATAACGAAGAAACAAAACAAAGAACTTCTTTAATTACTGAAATCAAAAACTTAAAAGATTTAAATAATCAAATCTCAACAGATGCAATAAATTTAACAAAAGCACTAAAAGGTCAAAATAAAACTCAAGGTGATTGGGGAGAAATGATTTTATCTTCAATTTTAGAGCAAACAGGGCTTCGCGAGGGGAAAGAGTACACAGTTCAAGGTTCATTTAATGATGAAGATGGAAGACGATTAAAACCTGATGTAATTGTGCATTTACCATCTAAAAAAGATATTATTATTGATTCAAAAGTATCTTTAAATTCTTATTTATCTTATTGTAAAACTGATGATAAAATAGATAAAGAAAATGCTTGTAAGGATTTAATAAAATCAGTAACTTCTCATATAAAAGGCTTAAGTTCTAAAAAATATGAAGCTTTAGAAGGTGTTAGTACTTTAGATTTTGTATTATTATTTATTCCTATTGAGGGAGCTTTTATCTTAGCTACTTCAAATGATGATACGCTATTTAAAATGGCTTTTGAACACAATATTATGTTAGTTTCTCCCTCAACTTTATATGTGACTTTACGAACAATAGAGAATATTTGGAGAAATGAACACCAAAATGAAAACGCTCAATTAATCTCTAAAAAAGCAGCAGATTTGTATGATAAATTTGCAGGTTTTGTAGCTGATATTGAAGATATTGGGCTGAATTTAAATAGAACTCAAAAATCTTATGATAGTGCTATGAATAAATTAAGTACTGGAAATGCAAATTTAATAAAAAGAGCAGAAGAGTTTTTATATTTGGGTGTTAAACCAAAAAAAACGATTACTACAAAAACTTTAATTGAGGAATAAATGGAAAAATTTGAACTTTTAGCAAATAATTTTTTGTTACTTTTAGATGCAATGTCTATATATTTATTGATTGGATTGTTATTAGCTGGAATCTTAAAACAGATTGTTCCTGATGATTTTATCTCAAAACATTTAGGAAAAAGCTCAATTGGCTCAGTAATTAAAGCTACTCTTTTTGGAATTCCTCTTCCTATTTGTTCCTGTTCTGTTATTCCTTTGGCTCAAAGTTTAAGAAAAGAAGGTGCAAGTAAAGGAGCTGTTCAGAGTTTTTTGATTTCAACTCCAATAACAGGTGTTGATTCTATTTTACCAACTTTTTCTTTTTTTGGATTGGTTTTTACAATTTTTAGAGTAATTTCTTCTATAATAATTGCAATTGTTGTGGGTTTAATCCAAAATTTTGTAGAAAAAGATGATAAAAAAATACAAGAAATTAAAGAAGAATCATCTTGTTCTAATCATTGCGCTTGCGGTTCTTCAAAAGAAGAAAAAAAATCTTTTTCAATAAAAGCAGTTTTTAGTTATGCTTATATAACACTAGCAAAAGATATGGTAAATCCTCTATTTATTGGACTTATTTTAGGTGCTATTTTTACTACTTTTGTACCAAAAGAATATAGTTCTTTATTATTTGAGAATCAATTTTTAACATATATTATAATTATTTTATTTTCAATGCCTTTATATGTTTGTGCAACAGCTTCATTGCCATTGGCTGCTGCTTTTATGTTAAGTGGAATGAGCGGAGGAGCTGCATTTATTTTTTTAACAGCAGGACCTGCAACAAGTGCTGTTACTATGAGTGTTGTTTATAAACTTTTAGGGAAAACTTCTTTGATAATTTATCTTGCAACAATAGCCATATTATCGTTTTTATTTGGGTTTTTATATGATATGTTTTTTTCTGAATTAAATATTTTAAAGTTTAGTACATATTCAGAAGAAAGTTCTATTTATACTCAAATCTCTAGTTTGTTAATACTCATTTTAATTTCATATAATTTAGTAAAATCTTATTTAGAAAGAAAAACTATTAAATAAATTCTTACTTTTTAAATAACTTAAATAAATTTAAGTTATTTAAAATATAAATAGCAATTATCGTAAAAATTGTTCCAATTATAGTATTAGAAGTGATTTTTTCATCTAAAAATATTGCTCCAATTATAAGTGCGGTTGCTGGAACTAAAAAGATAAAAGATGAAACCTCTTTTGCTCCTAGTTTTGAAGCTCCTATAAAATAAATAGAAGTGGCAAAAGTTGTACTTAAAATTGTAATTACAAACAAATTAAACCAAAAAATAAAATCAAGATTTACAACTTTTTCAAATATACTTGTATCTACAAAAAATATAAAAAGAACAAAACTTGAAATTATATAAGTATAAAAAGTAAAAACAAAAGCATTTATTTTTGTGGCTTTTGCTGTGATAATTGTTAAAATTGGCCATAAAATAGAAGCTAATAAAAAATATAAAGTGTCTTTTGAGAATATCTCACTTAAATCAAAATTCCAAATATTAAGCATATTTAAAACCCCAAAAGCTCCAAGAATTAAAGCAAATGAGTGTTTTAAACTAATAGTTTTTTTATTTAAAATAGCAACTAAAATAAAAGTATTTATAGGAATCAATGTTGTAACTAAAGCACCACCAAATCCACCACTTCCGTGTTTTAGACCTATAAACATAGAAATACTATAAGATGTTAAAACAAATGAAGCTATTAAAATTAAGAAAAAAGATTTAATATCTAGTTTAAAAGAGAGTTTATAAAAGTAAATTATTGGAAACATTGTAATAAAACAAATTCCCATTCGTAAAAAAACTAATTCATATTCATTTACATAGTTTGTAAGAACTTTAGTGCTAATCCAAGAAGCGCCCCAAAATATCATGGCAAAAACCATAAGAATATAAAATAAGTTTTTATTCATTTATTTTAGATTGTTTAATAGTAAAATATCTACTAAATCTCCTGCTTTAATATTTTCGCTATTTTCTTTTTGTATTAATAAAGCAGGGCTTTCTAGCATATTTGTTAATATTGCACTTGTTCCACTTTTTTTCCCATCAAAATTTATTTGATATTCGCCATTTTTATACTCAACATTACAAGCTGTAAAAATTGTTTTTGCTTGAAATCTAGGAAAATCTTGATTGATTTTAGCTTTTACAATAGGAAGTTTTTCATTAGAATTTCTAAATTTATAAATCAAAGGTAAAACATAAAGCATTGCACAAACCATCGAAGAATACGCAAAACCAGGCAGTGCAACAATTATTTTATTATCTTTTACTGCTAATAAAATATGCATTCCTGGTTTTAAATTAACCCCATGAAATAAAACTTCTGCTTTTAATTTATCTTTTATAACATCTTGAACAAAATCATAATCTCCAACAGAAACACCACCTGTTGTAACGACAATATCAGCCGTTAATAAAGCAGTTTCGATTAATTTTGTAATTGAATCCATATCATCTTTTACAACACCCATTTGAATAGTATTTGCACCATTACTTTTAAATAAAGCTTCTAATGTTAAATGATTTGAACTTCTAATTTGTGAGTTATTTGTTTGAGTTTCGCCCAAATCTAAAATTTCACTTCCTGTACTTGCAATTGCAATTGTTGGATTAATAATTACTTCAATTTGCGAAATATTAAGTGAAGCTAATACTCCAATTTCTGCAAACCCGATTACTGTTCCTTTTTTGATTAAAACTTCATCTTTTTTATAATCTTCACCAATATTTCTAACTGCAAATCCAAAAGGTACTTCTTTGATAATTTTGATTTTATCAAGGGTAACTTCAACATTTTCAATAGGAACTAAAGTATCACTTCCTTTGGGCATTAATGAACCTGTAAAAGTTTTAATACAAGTATTTGTTTCAACTTGCATTTCAACAACAGTTCCAGCAGGATTTTTTGCAATTATTTTTATATTTTCATTTTTTATATCTTCAAATTTTATTGCATAACCATCCATTGCAGATGTTAAAAATTCTGGATTATTATGATTTGCTATTACATCATTTACGATTACTCTTCCAATTGTATTTGTAATAAAAAGTTTTTCAGTAGTTATTTTTGATATATTTAAATTATTTAATATATTAATTGATTCATCATAACTTATAAAGTTTCTCATTATAAGTACCTTTCTTTTTTATATAGTTGTTAAATATTTCTTCTTAATCTATTGTTTTTTTGAACCATTATTTGCTCAAAAAGCATTGCTCCAAAACCTTCTTGAAGATCTTTATTGTCTTTTTCAACAGCTACAATGATAGTTCTAATTTTATCTTCGGTCATATTCATAGCAAGTGGCAGAATTGTGTCAGTGATTTTTTGTCTTAGCTCTTTTTCTTCTAATAGGGTCATTTTGAGTCTTTATGTATTATTTATGAAATTATATATGATTTATCTAAAAATAGGGTAAAAAATATTATTTATATATTCTATACTATACATTAAAAAAGCTTTTGAGAACTTTTTTGATATAATCACGAAAAATTTTATAGGAATAATATATTGGTTGAATTAAGTAAAAAAATTTCTACAATAGTTGGAAAAACTAACGCAGAATATGGATTAATAAAAGAAGGTGATAGAATTTTAGTGGGATTTTCAGGTGGGAAAGACTCATTAACGCTAATTCACGCCTTAAATAGAATAAAAAAAGTAGCCCCATATAATTTTGAATTTAAAGCAGTAACGGTAACTTATGGAATGGGCGAACAAGTTGAATTTTTAAGTAACCATTGCAAAGAGCATGGAATTGACCATGAAATTATTGATACACAAATATTTGAACTTGCAGGGGAAAAAATCAGAAAAAATTCATCTTTTTGTTCATTTTTTTCAAGAATGAGAAGAGGATATTTATACTCAACTGCACAAGAACAAGGATATAACAAAGTTGCTCTTGGACATCATTTAGATGATGCAATGGAATCATTTTTTATGAACTTTTTTTATAATGGAACAATGAGGTCAATGCCTCCTAAATACACAGCAGAAAATGGTTTAGAAGTTATTCGACCTTTGATTTTTTGTAGAGAAAGACAATTAAGAGCTTTTGCTGATACAAATGAAATAAATGTAATTGGTGATGAGGCTTGTCCAGGACTTCGGTTTGATGTAAAAATGCCACATGCAAGGGCTGCAACAAAAGAATTACTTGCAAAATTAGAAGTTGAAAATCCACAAATATTTGTATCAATGAAAGCAGCTTTTAGTAATATTCAAGTATCAACATTTTTTAATAAAAAAGAAGAAGATATTATATGAAAATATTAGTATCTTCATGTTTATTAGGAGAAGATGTTAGATATGATGGAAATAATTCATCTATAGCACTTAATCCTAAGTTTTCATTTTCACAAAAAGAGTTATTTATGGATATTCTTTGTGATAATGAAATTTACTCTTTTTGTCCTGAAGTAAGTGGTGGATTACCAATTCCTAGAATTTCTGCTGAAATTGTTAAAAGAGATAAACCTTTTATTGTTCAAAATCAAAATGGTGAAGATGTAACTATAAATTTTCTTTTAGGAGCAAAAAAAGCTCTTGATTTATGTAAAGAAGAGAATATAAAAGTAGCTTTATTAAAAGCAAATTCACCATCTTGTGGAAATATAAAAATATATGATGGAACATTTTCAAATACTTTGATTGATTCTCAAGGGTTAACAGCAAAACTTTTAAAAGAGAATGAAATAGAAATTTTTAATGAAGATCAACTTCAAGAGTTAGTAAAATACATAAAAACAAATAGTTAAGTTTTTATGTATTTAAGCTTTTATATTTAAAAGCATATCCGAAACTGCATTTTGTGTTTTTATGCTTTGAGCATTTGCTTCATATGAGATTACTTCTGGAATTTGTCCTACAATTGAATCTATTAAATCAGCTGTAACTTCTTGTAATTGTGGATCAGCAACTATATTTGAAACTTGAGCTAAATTTGTAGCTAGTTGACCTACTTGAAGTTCAGAAGCAAGCATTGCATTTAGATTATTATTAATAGTCATTTTTAACTCTTAATATTAGAATTTATTTATACTAGAATTGTAACTAAAAACAATAAAAAAATAGATTAACTATTTTACTTGCTTTGAATATGATTTTTGATAATATTATTAGATGATAAATAATTTTTTAAAGTCAACTACCCTTAAATTAATAATTTTAGTTTGTACAGTTTTAATAACACTAATTTTCTCTTCATTACTATTTAATACCCAAATAGACAACCTAAAAAAGCAGGTTGATAATATCTATTTTGGAAATTTAATTCCTATTGTTAAACTTCAAATTATTTTAGATAACTATCAAAAAATAATTTTTTGTAAGAATAATAGACATCCGTGTTTAATTGATGAAGAAAAAAAAGCGATACTTCAAGAATGGAATTATTATAATCAAGCTTTTAAAAATAAAGAAGAAAGAATAGTTGTTGATACAATAAATGAAGAAATATATACAAGTTTTAATGAAAATAATATCCAAAAATTTAAAAATATATTAGCAAGAGTTGATTTTTTAATTCAGTATGAAACACAAGTTGCTTTCAAAGAGAGAAAAAAATTTGTTGAAGATTATCAAAATATGAAGAATTATTTATTTTATAGTATTGCCATAATTCTTTTCTTATCATTTATTGTGATTGTTTATATTATGTTTCAAGTTATAAAAAAAGATAAACAGCTTACCGTTTTAAATAAAAAGTATAAAATTGATTCCATAACAGATTCCATTACAAATCTTTATAATAGAAAATATTTTGATACAATTTTTGATAATATGCCATTTATTGCAAATGCAAATAATTGGAAATGTGCATTTATTATGATAGACATTGATTATTTCAAACAATATAATGACACCTATGGTCACGATATGGGAGATATTGCATTAAAAAAAGTTGCTTTTACTTTAAAAGAATATTTTGATAAAAAATATGAATTTGTTTTTCGATTAGGTGGAGAAGAATTTGGTGTTGTTTTATTTGATATAACAGAAGAAAGCATGGAAAATTGCCTAAAAGAGATAAATTATAAGATTTTAGAACTTGAAATTGAGCATAAAAATAGTAAAATACTGGACATTGTTTCAATTTCCATGGGAGCTATTATATATGAGCCACATACATATATTTCAGCGAACAAACTTTATAAACAAGCAGATGAATGTTTGTATAAATCAAAAGAGAATGGTCGAAATCAATATCATATATATAAAGGGTAATAATGAGTTTTTTGTTTAATAAGCATAATCATTTTAATTTAGCTAATATCGTGACTTTTTTTAATATTGCATCTGGAGTTTTTGCAATTTATTTTTTAACTCACCATGAGTTTTTTGCAGCTGCACTTTTTGCTTGGTTAGCTGGAGGGTTTGATATTTTTGATGGAAAAATAGCAAGAAAATATAATTTATCTACTCAATTTGGAATTCAACTTGATTCTTATGCAGATTTTTTATCATTTGTAATTGTTCCCTCAATGTTTATCTTTTTTGCAGTAATTGATACAAAAGAGCCATTTTTATTTATGCCTTTGGTTGTATTTGCTTTTGTTTATTATGTAATTTCAGGACTTAGAAGATTAATTCAATTTAATATAAATGCTGATGAAGGAAAAGTAGAAAAGTTTTTCACTGGTATTCCAACTCCATTGGGAGCAATTTTATTATGGGTTGTTTATTTGATTTTTTTAACAGGATTTATATCAGAAACATTTGTTTTATTAATGATGATATTAATTGGTTATTTATTAAATTCAAAAATAAAAATACCTCATTTATAAGTAAATAGATGAATCAGGAAATTGTAACTATTGATTTAGGATCAAATTCATTTCGTGTTTTAAAATATGATTGTGAAAATCATAAAATTATTTCAGAATATAATGAAGTTGTAGGTATGGCTGATGGTTTAGTAGATACTGGATTAATCTCAAAAGAAGCTATACAAAGAGTTATAGTTGCAATTTCACACTCTGTTGAAGTTATTAAGTATAATCCACAAGATGCAATTTGTGTAACAACTGCTGCTATGAGAAATGCTTCAAATAGTAAAGAAATATTAGAATATCTAAGCCAAGAAGCTAAAACAAATTTTTCTATTATTGATGGAAAAGAAGAAGCAAGACTTACTTTATTGGCTGTGAAATATGCTTTAAAAAGAGAAAAAATAAATTCAGATAAGTTTGTTCTCTTGGATATTGGTGGAGGTTCTACCGAAATAATAATAAATACAAAGAATAGCTATAAATCGCATAGTTTTGATTTTGGCATAGTTACTTTGACTCAAAGATTCTTAAATCATAATGATTTGAAAAATGATTTAGAAAATAAAAAGTTAGAGATAAAACTTTTTTTAGATTCTTTAAATATAGATTTTAAAGATTATAGTTTTGTGGCAACTGCTGGAACACCCACAACAATAGCTGCTATAAAATTAGGACAAGATTTTTTTTCTTATGATAGAAATATTGTAAATGGAACAATTGTAAATCTTGAAGATATGACAAATTGTTTAAATATTTTTAAGAATTCATCAAAAGAAGATATTGTAAAGCTTGTAGGTCGAGGAAGAGTTGATTTTATTGAAGTTGGTATTTATATTTATAAAATGATTTTTGAAGTTTTAGAAAAAGATGAATCAATAGTTTTGGATGATGGTTTAAGAGAAGGTGTTGCTATAAATTATTGTGAAACAAAGTGTAAAAATTAAGATAATAATCTTACACTTTGTTCTTGTATAATATTTGCTTGAGAAGCTGCTAAATATCCTATATTTGCGTTAACATTTGTTTTTGAAAAATCATTTGACTCTTTTCCAAAGTTTCTATCTTTGTTTATTGTATTTTCATTATATAAATCAACTTGTGCTTTTATAGTTTCTTTTGCACTAAACTCAAGTTTATTCCCAAATTCAGTAAAGTCATCATAAGTATTTTGTAATTGATTTGATGAAGTTCTAACTTTTGATGCAACTTGCTCTAAATCAGTAGAATTATTTAAATCACTATTATTTGATAATTCAAAAATTTCATTAGCATAAGTTGGTGTATTTGGTTTTTCAATAGAAAAATTAGCACTTTTTGTATTTATATCAATACTTTTTTTATCATCATAATAATCAGTAGCAATAATATTTTCTCTTTTAAATTTTGTTTCATAAGCAACTTGATTAAAATTTCTTAAATCTTCATTTATACTTTGTTTTAAGTCATTTTTATCTTCATAAGAGTTTGCATTTTCAAGTTTTGTTTGAACATTACCAAGATATTCTTGTTGTTTTTCAATAGAATTTTGAGCTATTTTAGTAATAGCAATTCCTTCATTTAATGATTGAACATTTAAAGATAATTCATCTCTTTTTTTATTGTACTCATTTATATAAAGATTTGTACTATCTTCACTTATTTTATTTACAGATTTACTTGAACTAATTCTTTCAAGATTTAAAGAAGACGAGGGATTAAGAGTAGATATATTATTGCTTATACTATTAACATCCATATTTCACTCCTTTTTATAATTGCTTATATTATACTTAAATTTTGTTGAATTATCTCTAAAAATAAAATTATTTTTTTAAAACATTTTATTCATTTCATTTTCTGTTAAAACTGGAACATTTAGTTCTATTGCTTTATCATATTTACTTCCAGCATCTTCCCCATAAATGACAAAATCAGTCTTTTTAGATACCGATGAACTAATTTTTGCACCTAAAAGTTCTAGCTTTTTCTTTATATCTCCACGGCTTACACTCATAGTTCCTGTTAGAACTATTGTTTTGTTTTTAAAATTATTTTCTTCAACTTCAACTTTTTCTTCAACTGTTGGATTAATTATTTCAAAAAGTTTTAAAACCAACTCTTTATTTACTCTCATAAATTCACAAAAAGAGTTTGCCATTTGTTCACCAATTCCATCAAGATTAATAAGCTCTTCAAACGATATATCAACAACTTTTAAACCAAATTCCAAACAAATCTGTTTTGAGGCTACTTCTCCAATATGTTCAATTCCTAAAGCATTTATAATTCTATGAAGTGCAGTTGTTTTTGTATTTTCAATAGCATTTAAAAGATTATTTATTTTTTTTTCTTTAAAGCCATCAAGATTTTCTAAGTCTTCATATTTTAAAGAGTATAAATCTAAAATATCATATATCTTTTTTTCATTGACTAAAGTTTCTACTATTTTATTTCCAAGTCCATCTATGTTCATACAATTTTTACTTGCAAAATATATTATAGAATTTACGACTCGACTTGGACAATCAAGATTTTGACACTTAATTAAAGCTCCCTCATCAAGAAGTTCGCTATTACAATCTGGGCAAAAAGTAGGGCGGAAAATCTCTAATTGAGTTCCATCTCTTCGTTCAATGAATACTTTTGTGATTTTAGGAATAACATCTCCACTTCTTATAATAATTACTTCATCATTGATTCTTAAATCTTTTCGTGCTATTTCATCAAAGTTGTGTAAACTGGCTCTTTCAACCACAACTCCCTCAATATCAGTTGGCTCTACAACAGCTACAGGTGTAATAACTCCCGTTCGTCCAACTTGTAAAATAATATCCTTGATTTTAGTGGTTTTTTCTAAGGCTGGAAATTTATAGGCACATGACCATCGTGGAAATTTCACAGTGTAGCCTAACTCATCTTGAGTTTCTATGTCATCTATTTTTACAACCATTCCATCAAGCATCATTTCTATTTCATCTCTTACTTTTATGATTTCATGGTAAAGTTTTTCAATTCCCTCTACTCTTGAAGTTATGGTTTGCATTGGCGGTTTTACAAATCCTAAAGAGTAAATATATTCCATCATTTCTGAGTATTTTGTAAAATCTAAAGAGTTAAGTCCAACTCCCCAAACATTAAAAAATAGTTTTCTTTTTGCTGTAATATTTGGATCTAGCTGTCTTAAACTTCCAGCCGCTGCGTTTCTTGGATTTGCAAAAACTTGCTCATTATTTTTGATTCTTTCTTCATTTATTTTTTCAAAATCAGCTTTTTTAATAACTATTTCACCTCTGATTTCAATCAAAGATTTTTCGGCTATTTGTAAAGGAATAGAGTGGATAGTTTTAACATTATTTGTAACATCTTCTCCAATACTTCCATCACCCCTTGAAATTGCTTGTTTTAAAATCCCATTTTCATAAATAAGATTTAATGATGCTCCATCGAATTTTGGTTGACAAAAAAACTCTAATTTTGTATTTATTTTATTTGCTCTTTTTATCCAATCTTCTAGTTCAATAGTGTTAAATACATCTTCTTGTGACCACATACGAGATAAATGAGAGGCTTTTTCAAAACCATCAAGAATAAAGCCTCCAACTCTTTTATTTGGAGAATTAGGATGACTTAATGATGGATTTTCACTTTCATATGCCAAACAAATTCTTGCTAATTTATCATATTCTTCATCGCTTGCAATTGGATTATCATAAACATAATATGCTTTTGCCCAAGATATTAATTTTTCTATATTTAAATCATATTCATTTTTAGTCATTTTTTCTCATTATTAAAAGTTTTTGTAGCAATTATACTTAATAGATTTAGTATAAAAGATAAATAAGTTATAATTGATACTTTAATATTAAAATAAAGAGTTTAGATGAGTTATTTAGATATTTGTATCTCTGGTTGGAATTTAAATGCTTTAATGTTTGTTGTTAATCTTTTAATTGCAATTAGAACGATTTCAACACAAGATAAAAGTAGGTTGTATGAAGAAAGTTTAGCTTTAAAAGAGCTAAAAGATGAGTTGGAAAAATATTATCCTAATAGGATTTATTCAACAATTATTAGTTATTTAGTGCCTTTTACAGCATTTTTTAGAATGGGATATAGAATAATTGAAATCTATTTTTTCTTTCAAAAGAATCAAGAAGCAAAGATGTTTGATTATATGGTATACAAATATTCTTGTGATATTCAAAAAGCAAAAAATAATCTAGAATAAAATTATTTTTACTGAAATTCAGATAAAATTTATGTGCAAAAACATTAAAATATTAGGTAGAAGATATGAAAGTAGTTATAGGCGTAGTTGGTAACGATATACATGTGGTTGCAAATAGACTTATTGATATATCATTACAAGCAAGAGGGTTTGAAGTATTTAATCTTGGTGTTAATACATACCTTGAAGAGTTTATTGATGCAGTAATTGAAACAAATGCTGATGTTTTACTTATTTCTTCATTAAATGGTGAAGCTGAGGGTTGGTGTAGAGAATTGCCTATTTTAAAATCAAAATATAAAAATTTAAAAAATGTTGTTTTTATGTTAGGTGGAAATTTAGCAGTGGGTGAGGGCGATGCTAGTATAATCGTACCAAAATTCAAAAACTATGGATTTGATTTGGTATTTCACCAAGTTGATTTAAATACTGGACTTGATGAATTAGAAAAATACTTGAAGGAGAGAAAATGAGTTTACTTCAAGAAGAAAGAAACATAATTGTTCAAAATAAATATGCAGATAATTTTGATTTTGCAGAGATTGAAGAGTTTATAAAAGGCGCTTCAAAAAACCTATTTATTTCACACCATTTTAAAAATAAAAAGAAAATGTTAGTTCAACCAAGAGGTGGATTTCCAACTTATAAAAAAATGTTCTCACTTTATGAGTTTTTTGTTGATGCAAATGTAGATGTATTACCTTGTACAATTGATTCAAATACAAGATTAAATGACTACGCAACAAGTGCAAAGATGTTAAAACTTAGTGAAGAAAATGAAGTTGATATGTTAAATGGTTACCCACTTGTAAATCATGGATATAGAACATCTAGAAAAATGATGACTCACTTTGATAAACCAATTTCATTAAGACATGGAACTCCTGATGCTAGACTTTTAATTGAAACAGCATTAGCTTCTGGTATTTTTGAAATTGAAGGTGGTCCAATTACTTATCTTTTACCATATTCAAAAAACTTCCCATTAGATAAAGCATTTATGTATTGGAAATATGTTGAGAGAATTTGTGCAAACTACTCAAAACTAAATGAACCAATCAATAGAGAATCATTTGGACCACTAACAGCAACTTTAGTTCCTCCTTGTATTACTATTGTTATTCAAATTTGTGAAATGCTTTTATCACTTGAAGAGGGAGTAAAATCTTTTTCTGTTTCATTCTCACAAACAGGTTCAATGATTCAAGATATTGTAACTGCAAATGTTTTAAGAAAAATGGCAAAACACTATGCTAAACAAATTGGATGTGGTGATGCTATGATAAATCTTGTTTATCATCAATGGATGGGTGCATTTCCATCAAATAAAGATTTCTCAGAATCATTAATCAATACTTCAACTGTAATTGCTTCAATGGTGAGAGCTGATAAAATCATTACAAAAACAAGAGATGAAGCTTTTGGTATTCCAACACGAGAATCAAATGCAAAAACAGTTGCAAATACACAATATACATTAAGAATGCTACAAGGTATTCCAAATATTTCAGATGAACAAGAAGAAGAGATAGTAACAAGTGAAGTAATGTCAATTATGGAAGCTGTATTTAATGACAAAGCTGACACTTTATGGAGAAAAGTATTTAACTCTATAAAATCAGGAATCATTGATGTTCCCTATTCTCCTCATATTATTAATCATAATGAAGTTGTAACTGTAAGAGATAAAAATAAAAACATCAGAATCATCAAAAAAGGAAATCTTCCAATTAGTGATAGATGTTTTGAATATGAAAAAGCACAATGTGATTTAAACAAAGATGCTTCATCAATAGTAAATGATATTATCCACGATATAGGAATTATGCAATGAGCCAAAATAAATTATTAATAGACGTTGGAAGTACATATTTCAAAGTTTGTGCAAACAACCAAGTTGAGCAACATTTTAGGGATTTTAACAAAGATATTTATGATGATTTATTATCAAAATGTTCTGATACTATTTCAAAATTTAAAAAAGATGAAGTATTTATTTGTTCATCTGCAAATGGTGGATTAACAACATTAATTATTGGGATTACAAACTCTTTTTCACTGAAATTTGCTACAAATATTGCTTATAATTCTGGAATTAATATTATTAATACAGTTTTATATCAAGATATTGAAACATCTTCAATTCCAAGTGATTTAATTGATGTGGTTATCGTTGTTGGTGGAATAAATAGTGTTGATAATGTATTTGATTACAAATTATTTAACTATTTAGAAAATCTAAGATTTTCAAATATTGTATTTGCAGGAACAACAAAAGATGCTGAATTTTTAAGTGATAATATCCAAAATTTAGTTGTTGTAGAAAATATCATAAACAACAAATTACACGTTGTTGAAGAGCCTTTAAAAAACTATTTAACAAACCTTTATCAAGCTGATATTGAAGGTAAAGAAGATATAAAACATCTATATGATTTAACTTCAAATCAAATATTTTCAACTCCATATATTGTAAATAAAACTTTACCTTATATAGATAGTAAATTTGCAGCTGTTAATCCATTTATTCTAATAGATATTGGAGGAGCTACAACTGATATTCACTACTCTAAAGATTTATCTATGGATAATATGGTTACAGAAAATGAATATGATAGATTGGTTTTTAAAAAACTTGGAGTTTTTAAATCAAAAGAGTCTTTAATCTTTGCAGCAAAAAACAATGAGTTTGTTTATGAATTATTAGAATATTTAAAAGTTACAGAAAATATTTTTAATGAAGATTCTGCAAAAAGTTTACGAATTTTAATGCAATTAGCAATTTTTTTAGTTTTATACAAAGTTTCAGAAGCTCATCCTTTGTATATAAAATTAAAGTTAAATCTACTAAAATCAATTGTATTAACAGGTGGAATTACAAAAGTGCTTAGTTTTGAAGAATCTGTTGATATTATTTCATTTTTTTATAAAAAGATTTTAAATTCAGATATTCATCCATCAATTATCATGGATTCAAATTACGATATTTGGACACTTGGTATAACTCAACAATAGGGGTAAATTATGTCAATAAATTGTATTAGAACATTAATAGAAGATGCAAATATCTCAAATCCAAACAAAAGAGCATTAGTTTTTGGAAATGAAAAATTAACATATAGCGAACTTTTTACTAAAGTAAATCAAATTGCTTACTATTTAGCTGAACTTGATTTGCCAAAAGGTAGCAGAATTGGAGTTTATTCAAATAAAGGAATAGACCAAGTTGTAGCTATTTTAGCAATTTTGTCAACACAATATGTATTGGTTCCATTAACAAAATTACTTAAACCAGAACAAGTTGAATATATAATTGGTGATTGTGATATAAAATGTATAATTACTGATAAAATCAAAATTGAATCTATCGAAGAGATTAAATTTGATGGACATATTATCTCTTATGAAACTACTCATAAAGAGTTACCATCATTTGAAGAGATTTATAAATATTATAACAAACCATACTCTTGTGATGTAAATGGACATGATAATGCGGTTATTACTTATTCTTTTGGGCTTTCTGGAAAACCAAATGGTATTGTTATTTCACATAGAAACTTAATTGATTCAGCACGTGTTGTATCTCAATATTTAAAACTTGAAGAAAATGATGTTATTTCAGGACTTTTACTTTTTAATCTTGATTATGGATTAAATCAAATCTTTTGTTCACTTTATAAAAGAGCAACTTTAGCACTTCATAGATTTGTTTTACCAAATGATTTTTTCAATCATATTATCAATGATAAAATAACGGTTCTTCCATTAATGCCAATTAATATTACAGAAATGTTTGATGAAGATACATATAAACTTCCAAGTGCTGAATTATTAAAAGATGTAAGAATTATTACCTCTTCAGGTGGAAATTTAACAGCTAAAATGATGACTGATATAGAAAAATATTTTTCAAATGCTAAACTTTTTTCAATGCATGGATTAACAGAAGCATTTAGATCAACTTATTTAGATCCTAGTCAATTAAAAATAAGACCTGAATCTATTGGAAAAGCAATTCCAGATGTTGAATTATATGTTATTGATGAAAATGGAAATGAATGTGCGCCAAGAATTGTTGGAGAGTTAATTCATAGAGGTGGATACATATATAAAGGTTTTTGGAATGCGCCACAAGTAACTGAGCAAAGATTTAAATCTATTGATATTCTAAAAAATGTAATTAATCTTGAAGGTCAATTAAACGATGAAATTGTTGTAAAAACAGGTGATTATGTTTATAAAGATGAAGAAGGATATTTCTACTTTGTTTCAAGACATGATGATATGATTAAAACTAGAGGATTTAGAGTAAATCCTTTTGAAATTGAATCAGTAGTTGAACAAAAAATTAAAGAAATCGAAAGATGTGCGGTTTTTTCTATAGAAAATAAAGAAATTGAAGAAGAAATAGTTTTAGTGTATACAGGAAAAAATGAATTAAATTCAAGCGAAATTTTATTTGAATTAAAAAAACATTTAGCTTCTTATATGATTCCATCAAAAATTATTTATAAAAAATCTTTACCCTTAATTCCATCTGATAAAAATAAAATAAATAAAGATGAACTAAAAAAAGAGTTTATTTTAAAATTTATTGATTGAAATCAATAAAGTCTAATCTAAATTCTATTATAATTATAATAACAAATAAAAAGGATTATCTATGAAAAAAATTATTATTGCTGCATCTTTATTAACTGCATGTGTTGCTTTTGCTAACCCTTATGCTAAATGTGCTGCTTGTCATGGTGCAAATGGTGAAAAAGCTGCTTTAGGAAAATCTAAAATCATTAAAGATTTATCAAAAGCTGATTTTGTTTCTGCACTTAAAGGTTATCAAGATGGAACTTATGGTGGAGCTCAAAAAGGTTTAATGGTAGGTCAAGTAAAAGATATGACTGAAGCTACTATGAATGAAATTGCTGACACAATCATCAAATAATCTATTATTTCAATAACTAGAATAATTTCTAGTTATTGAAGATTTTACTATTTCTAATCTCTATTAAAATATTTTCCAACTCTTCTTTTTCTTTTAATAATTGTTCAATTAGAATATCTTTTTGGGTTTCATTAATAGTTGTATTTTTCTTTTCTAGTATTTTCCCTAGATAAAACTCAAAACAGGCATTTTCTAGTGAATAATCAACTCTTAAGCACTCAATAGTCATTTGAGGTTTATCTTCACCTAGTCCATTTGTTAGAATTATTTTTTCAAATTGTTTAATTTTATATGTTAATTTATCATCAATTATTATAGGTTCAAGTAATTCTTTTTTCCAATAATTAGTATTTTCTTTTTCTAATAGTTTAATCTTTTTTAATAAAATACTATCAAATAAATCTTTATTTATTGAGAGTTTGTACATATTATTTTCCTAAGAAATTTTATTTACTATAACAATAAATTACTAAAAAAAAAGAACTTGTCTCTTTCTTAGTATGACAATAAATATTTGTTTTATTTTAGGAACTATTTTTTATAAACTTTACAAAAATTTTGGATTTTAAATATTATAAAAAGTACTTAGTCAAGATTTTAACCATAAAATGGTACAATTAATGAAAAATTAATATTATACAAAGGATAAAAATGAGTAAATCATACAGTCAAATATTACTTATTTTAGTTATAACTTTATTATTTAGTGCTTGTTCTGTAAAAGAACCAGTATTACAAGTAAAAAATAGTGATATAGAAGTTTTAGCAACAATAGCAAATGATAACTCTTTTAATTCAGAGATTGTTTCAAAAGATTTTTTTGATAAATATTTCAAACCTTGGAACTCAACAAAAGTCTCTTTTCCAAAATTAGAAGCTATGTGGGGACAATCTTACAAAAATAAAAAAGTTTATTTAGAAAATCATCAATTAGCAACAGCTTCTTGGTTTGATAAACAAATAGAAAATTCGAATTTTAATGATTATAATATTTTAGTAAAAAAGGCAATAACTTTAAAAAATGTAAATATTAGAGTCCTTCCTACAAACTCACCAATGTTTTATGACCCAACTCAGCCAGGAGAAGGTTTTCCCTTTGATTACAATCAAAACTCTTCACTCAAAATCAATACTCCTATAATAGTTTCTCATTTATCAAAAGATAGAGCTTGGGCTTATATAGAATCAAGTACAGTTGGTGGTTGGGTTGAAATAGGAACTATTGCTTATGTTGATAATGATTTCATTCAAGAGTTTAAAACTTCAAATTATTTTGTTTCT
>Ga0172377_10000242_pt1 | contig 48952 bp, 40 predicted proteins | sample Pumphouse3metaG_FD_119749 | JGI IMG/M metagenome (GOLD analysis project Ga0172377, IMG submission 119749) | Leachate microbial communities from a municipal landfill in Southern Ontario, Canada - Pumphouse #3 metaG | ecosystem: Engineered > Solid waste > Landfill > Unclassified | place: Canada...
AAATTTCGAGAAATAACTGTTTAACCTTGATTTCCGCTAGATTCGGGCCTAAATCCAAAATTCAAAAGGGGAAAATGGTGTGATTTGAAAGTAAATTGTAGGTTTGTGAATTAAACAGGATTAGTGATGTGAAACATATTTTTCAAAGCCCTCCTTTTAATTTCAATAAATATGCAGCCCATACTTTAGCTAAAATTTGTTGTTATAAAGACCGTTTACCAATGGGTGCACCTACTTCACCGGTATTGTCAAATTTTTTTACGCTTGGATTAGATGAAGACCTCACGAAATGGTCGATTCCACAAAACATAACTTATACGCGTTTTGTGGATGATCTAAGCTTTTCCACGTTTGATACTCCGATTAATCATACGCATTTTGAACAAATTGAAGATTTGGCAATCCGACACGGTCTAAAATTCAACCTTGGAAAGACTGTTTATTATGGGATTACGGAGGAAAAGGTAATAACTGGATTGATTTTACGTGAAACAGTAGATATACTACCGGAATATTACATTGAATTAGATAAGGATCTTCAGCGACTAAAAGCTGTCAATGAGGTAGTTAATATAACCGGTAAAATTGGTAAACCACTTATGTTAAGAACTTTTAAACAAGAAGTCATGGGTAAAATTGCTTTCATTGCTCAAATTGAAGGCAAGAACAGTCCGGAATACAATCATTATATGGAAAAATACGAAGATGCAGAAAATCCTGCGGAAGAATTATCAGTTCGATGGACAAAATTTGGAAATTATCTATTGTAAAATAAAATGAGAGTACAACTTTACATCGACACCGCACAGACAAAACTTAGCGTCAAGGATCGATTATTTTTTATCCAAAGCCCTAACCGCAATCAGCAAATCAGTCCTTTACGTATTGATAGTATTGCTATCACATCCAATGTGCAAATTAATTCTTCTGCGATAAAATTAGCAGCACTACACAGTATTCCAATATTTTTTTATCAGAGGCAGGGAAAATTAATTGCACAGCTGCGAAGTCCTGTATTTTTAAAACATGCAGACCTACGTTATAAACAATTGCTTTTTATGAAAAGTGTATATGGCAACAAATGGGTAACTCAACAAATCATCCAAAAAATAAAGTTACAATGCATCACTCTAAAGCGTTGGGCCAAAACACTCCCTTCAACTGCATCAATTTTACAAGAAAATGTTTTAAGACTTGAAGATTATATTTCAGTTATTAAACTACTGGATGTCAAAAAAATAAATTTATACAAAACCATAATGGGATTAGAAGGGAACTCTGCTCGCATTTACTATAAAAGCATTAATCTCATTATTCCGGAAGCCTATCGGTTTGAAAAAAGAAGCCGACAGCCCGGAGCTGATTATTTTAACGTAGTACTTAACTATCTTTATGGGTTAACGTATGGAAAAGTTACCAGAGCATTACATGCTGCGGGTTTGGATACTTACGTAGGAGCACTTCATAAAACAACACATAAAGAAACTTTAGTTTTTGATTTTATTGAATCCTTTAGACCTATAGTTGACAGGCTGTTAATAGATACTTGTTATGAGAATTTATGGCAACCACAGCATTTTAACACCATTGAAGGAGGCTATTTGATAAATAAGGAAGGTAAAAAGCAACTTTTTACTTTTTATAGCGATTTTATTAAAAAAAGAATAAACTGGAAACAAAAGGTAACTACTCTTGAAAATCATATGTTTCATGAAGCTAGACGTCTAAGAATAGAAATTGAAAATACCAAGATTCATGTATCTGATATTTTATGACATAGAAAAAAACAGCTTACGCAAGAGGATTGCTGATCTGTTGCGTTATCATGGTTATATACGGATACAGCTTTCAGTATTTGCTGGAAATATTAATCCTGAAAAATTCCAACTTTGGAAGAAGATATCATTGTTGGTGAAGACCGAAGAAAACGATAAGATATATTGCTTGAAAATAAACGATGACAATTTTAGAAATATAAAAAAAATTGGTACTTTTGATGCAGATATAGAGTTTATTCTGGGTACTAAAAAAAGCATGATTTTTTAGTCCAATGATAAAAAAGGGCATATTGCAGGGATGGAAAATAGTGGTAAGTAGTTTATTTTTAGATGATTATAAAACTAACGGGTCTAACCACTACGATAAATTAGAAACGACTGAGACTTGTTCATATTCCTTGACTGTTTTTTTTATGTTGTCTAACCACTACGATAAATTAGAAACGACTGAGATTAGTCAATGGACAATGGACAATGGATAATTGACAATGGATCCCGAAGGTTTTCGGGAACAATTGGCAAGTCTCTTTTAATCAATATATTAGTAAGGTTTGAATTAATATTTTAGTAGGTAAGTGAAGAAGAATATTGGTTGAGCAGAAATGAAAGGTGGTTGAGAAACCCAAAAGGTGGTTGAGCCTGTCGAAACCACCTTGCTTAACCACTACGATAAATTAGAAACGACTGAGATTAGTCAATGGACAATTAATCCCGAAGGCTTTCGGGAACAATTAGCAAATTCCTTTTAATCAATATATTAGCAAGGTTTGAGTCAATATTCTCGTGATTTAGTGAGGAGGAATGGCGGTTGAGTATCCCAAAACAGGTGGTTTCGACAGGCTCAACCACCTGATTTCGGCACAAGCTCAGCCACCTTATTTCAATTCCCGCTCAAGAAGTGGAAAAAATTAAAAAGGGGGTTGAGCAACCCCAAAGGTGGCTTCGACAAGCTCAGCCACCTGGTTTCAGCCAGCTCAACCACCTGTAAATTTAACTCATCAGTATCCTATTCACAAATGGAAGCAACATCAAAGTTGAGCCTATGACATGATACATCAAGGCAAAAAAAAGCTGCAATCAACCGACTGCAGCTTACATTATTTGTTTTGGTTATTGGATCAATAGTTTCAAACTCGAACGCACCCCATCCCCTTCTACCCTAAGGAAATAAATCCCATTAGGAATGTCGGCTATATCCAACTGATGCGTAAATCCATCCGCAGCACTTTCGATCTGTTTGCTACGCATCACCTTACCCAGAACGTCCGTCAGTCGGATCATCAAAGATGTATTCACCGACCGGTTGCTTTTGATAGTTATTTGTCCGTGTGCCGGATTAGGGTAAATATGCAGGTCAATGGTATTCTGTTCGCTTATACCAATAGTACTGATGATCTGTACCACTTTGGGATCGGACAGCTCACCCTGGCCACAAAAATTAGAAGCCATCAGATAGAGCGCAACTTCACCCAGGAAGTCAGGATCCCAGTTGATTAAAAATCCGGCTTCATGCTCCGTACTGCTACCTGATTCTTCAGGCTCAATAATCAAGGTGTATTCCTGAGCAAATGGAACAGGTACTATCTCATACACAGTTTCATATCCATCGTTATAATCAACGGTATCTGGGCCTGCCAATATTTCGGCCTGCTGCGGTATTTCAAACACATGTATCCAGGTTGTGGCATCCGATTCGCTAACACAATAGCTGTCTTGTATGCGTATGACACTCAGCTGTGTAGTACTCATGGGGCTGCTCACCAACTGATACGGACTTTCTTCTATAATCAATGTCTCAAACGGATCGTTAAGCTCCAACTCCCAGGGGCTATCACCGGTCAACACTATCTCAACTATAGCTTCATCACCTTGACAGATATCCTGAGGCTCGGAGAAAACCACAGTTGGTAACTCATGGAACATCAGGCTCAGTCCGGTAGTTACCGGTTCACACTCACTCTCCCCATACGCAATAAGTTGAATGGTTACATGCCCATTGGCAATATCGGAGGCACCGGGTATATATGCCGTCTCAAAATTTTCAGGATCGGTAAAGCTGCCATCCCCTTCGGTGCTCCACTGGCAGGTGATCATATGTTGTACGCTCAGATAGTCGTTCAACCAAAGCTCTTGTCCTATGCAATTTTGTATGGTATCCGGCCCTTCTATCACCGGCTGTGGATAAATAGTCAGTTCTACAGATGACTCCACTGCGGGGCAATCACCCAGACCCGTGGCATGAAGCGTCAATACGAATCCTTGAGAGCTGATATCTTCTTCACCCGGATAATACACCGCATGCAATACGGTTGGATCATCGAAGGAGCCATCACCTGTGCTGCTCCACAGTAGTGATGCGAAATTGCTTGCCCATGCCTCGGACAGCTCTATATGGTCTTCTGCACAGATGCTCATCGCTTGTCCGGCGAACACTTCTGCTTCGGGATGGAATACAACAGTCAGATTATCGGTAACCGTAGTTGTTCCGGTAGCTGTCAGGCTCAGCTGTACGCTACCGGCTTCATAATCGGCTGTAGAAGGTGAATACACAGGGTTGAGGATACTTGCATTGTCGAAAGTACCGCTACCGGAGCTGGTCCATAGCAAGCTCTCGTAATAGCTTGCCGATCCGTTGAGCTGAACGGTATTCCCATCACATATCTCTATATCGGCCCCAGCCCAGGCAGAGGTAGTTACCATAGGCGGAAACACTATATCATCCAACCAGGCACAGTCTTGTCCGTTGGATACCGAATAATCCTTTTTATATTCCCATCTAAAAGTATGCATGCCTGCTTCAACCGGAAAACTTGCTTTAGTCCATTCAATAGTACCATTCCATTCGCCAAGCTTGACGTTGTCAATAAAAAACCATAAATGATCGTAATTCTTCTCGGAGGATACCTTATAGTAAAATGAGATTGTATCGGCCATTCCCACATCAAATAGTATAGATAGCTGTGAATTCTGGCTATGACCTATGGCACCTGATTTGGCGGCAAAGTTACCTGAGTAGGGATCTACTGAAACTATCTCCCAGGGTTTATTGCCCCCATGTGTCCAGTCAAACTGGTTAAAGTCGCCTGTTTCAAAGTCTTCAATGACTAATCCTATCTTGGTATTAAAATCAGCCTGGGCTGTATATGCTCCTGCCTCTATCTGAAACCCGAACGATGCTACGCTACCTACTGGTGCTCCTTCACTAACAGACACCTGATATGTCACAGTAAACTGTTCCTCAGCTTCAATATGTTCGATTTGATGTACCGTTTGGGCTATGTTGAGATACGGACAGTTATTCATAAAGCTTGCCAACGCATCAAAGGCATCACTCTGGCCTTTGTTGATGATGTTAAAAACGATTTGAACTGTCTCACCCGGGTCAAGACGACCATTATTATTTCCTGAGGAATCGTCTATAGTATATGATAGCACTTCAAATTCAGGAGCATAGGCCGGGACGCTGAATGAGCTGCTCCATTCGTTGCTGCCACTTTGTATAGTAAGGATGAAAGAAATCGAATACATATTGGGTATCTCATCCGATACCGTAAAGCTGAATGCGTTTTCTACCGTAGCCAAGGTTCCCGCTTCTATATCACCCATCTCAAAGCTTTCATTGAGGAGGCTTATATAAGCCGATTCGCAGCTAACGCTTACTGACACATTCTCGGCTGTTTCGCTGCCCACATTTCTCAGTGTTACATCTAAGGATATAGTTTCGCCATAGTCTATCTGGCCGTTATTATTTCCTTCCGAATCATCTATGGCATAGCTGTTATAGAGCAGGTACGGACCACTTGGAGGGATGCATTCAATGGACTGCTCATATCTGTAATAATTTTGCAGGGTTACAGTAACCAGTGCCTGTACTCCCGGCTCCTGTGTTATGATAGGTATCTGAACCGGATTTCCAGTTCCTATACCTGCTCCAATGATCTCATTATCAACAGTAATAGCTATCAGGGCACCTTCATTGGCAGTAACTTCAAACACTTCCATGCCACTGAGCAGGACAGACATATGCTCTACGGTTAATGACTGTGGCATTTCGGAATACACCGTCATAAACGCATCCCCATGATGATGGAACAGCTTATAAGTAATATTCTTATGTTCAGGATTATATGGCCAGTTTGATTGTTGCAGGAAGTATTTTCCGGCGGCGTTGGCAAAGGCAGGCAGTATTCCCCTTTCGGCTGGTGTACTGCCATAATCTGGCATAAATTCCGGCCACATATTGTCGTAGGCACCCCAGACAAACACGTCGTTTACAAACGAATAGGATACTTCAGTTGCTGCTATCAGGCCTAAGGCACCATGCGAATGCCGATGAAAAGCCTCTGTGAAACACTCTGAGCTATAATTAAATTTCCCGGTCAGACAGTTGATAGAAAGCACAAAAGTCAGGTCTTGATTATTTAAACCGCTCAGATGATTATTTCTATAGTCGGGTTCGCCCCAGCCTGTCTCAAGACCATGGTCGCGATGCTGAAGCATAAATGCACCGCTGTTGATATCATTGTTCAGTCGGGTAGCATTTCCACCCCAATCGGTCAGATGAGCTGTATTAGCCGGGATATAGTTCAATCCGTTGGGGCCAAAATAGTTGACAACCATTGATGTATTGGTGTTAGACGACCATGAGCCACCCGGATTACCCGAATAAATGGCATTCTCCCGTACGGGGCTCTTCCCTAACACATGTTCCCAGAATCCGTTAACCGTTTCGGAGCATATCTGAAACCAACGCTCTGTCTGCCATCCCATAGCTGTGATCGGATTATTGTAAAAACCAGCATTAGTAGGCGGTGTACGCTCATAATCCAAAAACTTATGGATCATATGTTCCAACTCGTTTGCATTACGGGCAGTGATACGGGCAAAAATAACATCGGGCAGGTTATTACCTGACATATCCGAGAATGGATTATCGGATATATAAGGGTTGTAATAGCCGGGATGGTCGTTCAACAGGTTAGATACTATCCCTTGATTGCCATCGGTATGATAATCTCCTAACAATAACACAGCAGCCGGAGGTACGCTCCATGAATTGTACGCATTTATGACATAGTTTTTGATGGCTACGGCAGTATTGCCTCCTATCTCTTCCAGGCTTACCACCTTAGTTGTGATACCCTGCCTTTGTCTGAACACCCGTATGCTGTCGGCCCACTGAGTGAAAGCAGCTCCATTAGGTGTGATAATCAGGTATTCGGCTCCTTCGTCCCGACTTGCAGCATGCTGCAGGGTTTTAGCCGAAAAGTCTATATTGGGAAGCATATTGCTGTTGAAGATATGATCTTGTAGGATAGGCTCCCACCAGATGCTTCGTAGCCGGTCGTCGCCAAAGACACCGTTGCCACCTTCGAAAACCACCTCAGCTTCAATATCGTAATAAACTATCAGTTCTTTGGTTTGCGGATTATATTGAAATGGAGTGATACCCACCATCACCACATCTACCCCTCTTATTTGCGTTGGCTCGGATACCAAAAACGGATCAGCCGGATAAAAGGTATCCTGAGAATAGATCTTTTCATCTTTGGTATATTTTACAGGACTGTCGTCATTAGCCAATGGAATTGCCGGAGCAGGAAGCAGGTCCACATTGGAGATAAGCTGCTTCTTAGCTTCTTTAATGACTAAACTAGCAGTGGCACCTTGAGGGATGGCTACTATCCGACTGATAGACGGCAGATTAGGAGCTCCGGCCTGAGCAGGCAGATGAATACCCTGTATAGCGAGTATCTCTCCCGCTGCATCCTGAGTCTGGTAGTCCTCTACTGTCAGTTCCTGTAAAAAATGCCGAAACAACAGGCCCTGCTCAGCAGAACGTTGAATAACAAAACCAGTCTTATTGCCATCAACCGGAAATGTAAAACTCTTGTCTTGGGCAAATAAACTGTGGCTACAGAAAAGTAAAGCCACAAAAAGGAAAGTGTTAAAAAAGTGGAAATTTTTCTTCATATGATGATTCAGTTAAATGAAATGTATCTTCTATAACCCACAAAAATAATCAAACCTATTGAAATTAACTGACACTGCCTGAAGTAAAAACCTGATAATCAAATTATTTATAATCATTCTAAATGATCTCCTATTGAACTTCAAGCAATTACATAGTAAATATAGCGGATAACAGAGCATTACCATCAGGGTATTGCTGTATCACCATGCATCCTAAAAAGCTTTGATGATAACAGAATTATTTTCGATCACTATTGGATTAAAATCTCGACTTTTGTACGGATATGTCTGTTAAGCACTCTCTTTTTGTAGCCCTAACCCAATTGTTGCTATGGATTGGTATTCAATCACCTGCCCAGCATCCTTTCATCAGCTTTGATTGCTTCAACGCAACTATCCGGCAACAGGCATTGCTTCAAAAGCTATCTGTACAACTCATCCAACAGTCAGACACCCATTTTGAGGCTTTTCTATCTGATTCGGCAGGCCTTATTTATTTTCTCAAGCTTAGTCCTTACAGCTATTTCGATCATTTCGCAAATCAAGAAGACAGCCTTCAATGGCATGGATATCAAGGTATTCACTTTCAAACCGAACTACTTTCTACTGTGTTGATTCGGATACCATATCTTTATGCAAGCGTCAGCTTGTCAATGCATAGCATGCAGAAAATAGATGAGACAGAACTATTTTATCCATTTCTCACGGCTTTGGAAGACTGTGCTCAATCTGTTGTATGGCCTGATTGTATCCGATCAGCCGATCGCATGCATATTAACACCGGTATTATTCGTCAGCGCCTTGATACATTATCCGGATTTGCTAAAGCTTTTGAAGTAGTAGCCCTCATTGATACTGCCTTCATACGATCCTTACAGCCTTTATTCGACAGGCTGAACGAAAGCACGGCTTTTATCCCAATAGAAAACGGCATCATCGTATTCCCCGACCATTCCCATACCGAATTGAGTCACCAACTCCGTCCCGGAATCAGTATCCGAATAAACTATTTCATACGTTCTGAATAAGCTTGTTAGCTCATTGCTTGATCATTAGAGATCGAAAGATACGTAAATGGTAAATACCATCAACAGATGAGCTGTGTTGATAACTAATTGTCAGAGATTTTTAGCACGTTGTTCTAAAACTGCATCAAGTTGTTGTAAGAAGTTAAGGCTGTTATGCAGGGCTTGCAGCACAAATGTCTGATCTTCGAGCTGTTCTATATCATGTTTAATAACATCACGCGCACCTTGCAATGTATAGCCTTTGACTTTGACTAAGTTATAGATGATGTGCAGGTATCGGATATCTTTTTCGGTAAAGAGGCGATTCCCTTTTTTGTTCTTTTTTGGTCGTAGCACATCGAACTCTCTTTCCCAGAATCGGATCAGCGAGGGGTTGACATCAAAGAATCGGGCTACCTCACCTATGCTGTAATAAATTTTCCCAGGTTTCAGCATATATGGATCAATCCATTGTTTGGGAAGGCAATAACGACAACTCCAATATGAGTTCATACTCTTCGGGCGTCAGGTCGTCAAAGAAAAAGTGAATCGGATTGACCGGCTTATTATTTTTATGCACTTCGTAATGTAGATGTGATGAGGTTGACTTACCGGTGTTTCCGACATTTCCGATGAGTTGTCCGCGTTTGACGTTTTCTCCTTTCCTGACTTTGAACGCACTCAGATGTGCATACATAGTCCGGTATCCAAACCCATGATCGATAAGGATCACATTACCATATCCATAATGATTTTTACTTACCTGTATCACTGTACCGTTACCGGTTGCAAACACTTCCGTTCCAACAGGGGCACTAAAATCTATCCCCTGATGAAATTTATTGACCTTATAAAACGGATCAAGACGTACTCCAAAATGAGAAGATATACGTCTTACATCGGTATTCTTCACCGGTTGTATAGCCGGAATAGAAGCCAACATCTCACTCTTGTTTCTGGCTAACTCTAATACTTCGTCAAAGGATTTGCTCTGGACATACAACATACTTGCGATGCGGTCTAATCGTTTGGAGGTTTCCACTACTATCTCCGAATTGCGATAACCTGACAGGGCTTCATAGCGGTCAACCCCACCATAGCCGGCCTTACGTATTGAGCTTGGAATAGGTTCGGCTTCAAAGATCACCCGGTAAATATTATCGTCGCGCTCCTGCATCTCGTTGAGAAGCCCTTCTAATTTAGCTATCTTTTCGGTAAGCTTTTCATAGTTCAACTGCATATATTCCAACTCACGCTCCTGCATGCGCTCTTTGGGAGAGCCTAAAAAATAATAGGCTGCAGCAACAAATGCAAAAGCTATAGTACTGGTAGTCAGTAGATAATACAAAGAACCCAACAAACGCCTTTTCCAACTTGTGGTATATTTCTCGTAAGCAAGAGTTTTTTGATTAAAGATGTATTTAGGCTTGGCCATAGCCGGATCAGCAGATAGAAAAATAATAACGCCACAAAAATAATATTTTAAGCTAACTTTGCAAGTTTAATTAATGATTTCTTACTAAAAGTTTATTATACAAACATCTACAGATGACTTCTTTAGAGATACGCCAGACCTTTCTTGATTTTTTTCGCTCTAAACAGCACCTCATTCTCCCTTCGGCTTCCATAGTAGTGAAAAACGATCCTACGCTGATGTTTACCAATGCAGGGATGAACCAGTTCAAAGAAATATTCTTAGGTAATACCCCACCCAAAGCGTTGCGAGTGGCCAACACACAAAAATGTTTGCGCGTTTCGGGCAAGCATAACGACTTAGAAGAGGTAGGCTACGACACCTATCATCATACCATGTTCGAGATGTTAGGCAACTGGTCGTTTGGCGATTATTTTAAAAAAGAAGCTATCGAATGGGCATGGGAGCTGCTTACACAAGTATATAAGATTGAGCAAGATAGATTATATGTCACTGTTTTTGGTGGCGATAGCTCCGATGGGCTTGAACCCGATCAGGAAGCTTACGATCATTGGAAAACTATAGTAGCTGCTGATCGAATCCTCTACGGAGATAAAAAAGATAACTTCTGGGAGATGGGCGACACAGGCCCTTGCGGCCCTTGCTCCGAAATACATGTGGACCTGAGAGATGAATCCGAACGTAACACACTAGCAGGCAGCGAACTAGTTAATCAAGACCATCCTTTAGTGATAGAGATATGGAATTTGGTTTTTATCGAATACAACCGGCAAGCCGGCGGGAGTCTGGTAAAGCTGCCGGCCAAGCATGTAGATACCGGAATGGGCTTCGAACGGCTTACAATGGCATTGCAACATAAGCGTTCCAACTATGATACCGATATCTTTCAGCCTTTGATACAGGCAGTAGCTAAAATGTCGGGCAGCACTTATGACGTTGATGAGCAGAAAGATATCGCGATGCGGGTGATAGCCGACCATGTGCGTGCTGTCGCTTTTACCATAGCCGACGGGCAACTCCCATCAAACACTGGCGGTGGATATGTGATACGCCGAATCCTCCGACGTGCCATCCGATACGGCTATACCTTCCTGAAATTTGACGAACCCTTCGTCTATCGCCTCTTACCCATACTAACCCAGCAGTTAGCTGAAGTGTTTCCCGAGTTAGAATCACAACAGGAACTCATCAGCAAACTAGTGTTTGAAGAAGAAACATCTTTTCTGAGGACCTTAGCACATGGCATACGGAAGTTTGAAAACTACATAGAAGCTCATCCTGAAGCCACCCATATTCAAGGTGATATCGCATTTGAGCTGTTCGACACCTACGGATTCCCCGTTGATCTGACGAATTTGCTAGCCCGTGAAAAAGGGTTAGAGGTGGATATGCCCGGTTTTCAGCAGCGGCTTAATGAGCAAAAAGAACGGTCGCGAAAAGCTGCTGCAACCGCTGCAGGCGACTGGGTAATACTGCATCAGAGTACTCAACCCACCCTATTCGTGGGATACAATCAGTTAGAGATCACAGCCAATGTAGTTCGGTATCGGGAAGTAGTGTCAAAAAAGCGTACTCACTATGAGATCGTCTTGGACCAAACACCTTTCTATGCAGAAGCAGGAGGTCAGCTAGGCGATACCGGACTCTTGATAAACGAGGATGAGCAGATAGAAGTGTTCAACACTGTCAAAGAAAATAATCTGATCATTCATCTGACTTCTGATCTACCTATGCATCCCGAGAAGCAGTTTATAGCTCAGGTGGATAAAGATAAGCGACTGACGACGGCCAACAACCACAGCGCTACCCATCTGATGCATGCCGCACTCCGACAGGTGCTTGGCACACATGTAGAACAAAAAGGCTCGATGGTAGGACCTGAACGGCTGCGCTTCGACTTCAGTCATTACAGCAAACTCACAGCCGATGAAATACGAAGGATAGAAAAAATGGTCAATGCCAAGATCAGAGAAAATATTTCAGCCCATATAGAGCTTCACGTCCCTATAGAAGAAGCCCGGGCTAAAGGTGCCATCGCATTGTTTGGTGAGAAATATGACGAATTTGTACGGGTGATCAGCTTCGACCCTGAATACTCAATAGAGTTGTGTGGTGGGACTCATGTGAAGACCACTGGTAGCATCGGCAGCTTCAGAATAATAAGCGAAGGAGCTATAGCCGCCGGAATACGACGTATAGAAGCCGTTACAGGTGAAAAAGCAGAAGAATACGCCAACCAGTTCATCGGTCAGATACATCAGATAAGAGCGTTGATAAAAGGTAGCGGCGATATCGTAAAAGCTGTTCAGCAGCAGTTGGAACAACAACATCTGTTACAGAAAAAAGTAGAGTCACTACAGCAGGAAATTGGAATGATGACCGCCAGGCAGCTCATGCAACACGCAGAGCCTGTACAGGACTTCTTTCTGATACAGCACCACACAACGGGTGATATGGAGGTAGTCCGACAGATCGCATCGCAGGTCAGACAGTTGTCGGAAGATTATGCTGCAATTATTTACAGCAGCCAAGACAATAAAGCTATCATAGGTGTTTCCTTAGGCAGTCGGTTGGCCGATACTAAAAACCTTGATGCCGCAGCATTGATAAAGGAAGTATCAAAAGAAATACAAGGCGGAGGAGGCGGAAACAAATATTTGGCAACAGCAGGAGGTAAAAACCCGAATGGTATTCAACGGGCTTTAGAGATCATGATATCTAAGATCAAAAAAGCTTGAAAACAGATGGACCAAAGTCAGCTCGTATGCAGAAGTTGCCAATAGCTACTAACTTGATTATTGTTTTAAGATTTTGATATGATGCCTTGTGTGTGAAGCTTCTATTTTTAAAATATAGATACCGGTATTCAGTCTGCTAATATCCGGCTCCGTATTACTTTCAAATTCCATCACTTTTCTGCCCGACATATCAAACAATTCAGCTTTTTGGAAATTATCGAGATCAGTAAATCTGATTTTATCGCTTACCGGGTTAGGCCCGACTATAGGTGTTGTGGGTTCACTGCCAATCTGTTGAATAGAAGTAAGAGGATCATAAAGTGGCCCAATATATTTTTTAGCCATTACCAAATGTGCAAAGTTGATATAGCTGGATGGTCCTGTGGAGTTATGCCAGTATTCAATCCATATCCAGTTGATCTTTAAATCACCATTCGTGCGCCATTTGAATCCTTCAAAAGGCGGATCAAAGGGATTGTTGTACCATTTATCCTTAAACCAATGTCCGGTAGGGAATCCTTCTCCCCAGTAGCCTACTTCTACTCCGTCTATCCACACTCTAAGCTCGCCATTATAAGCTGTTATCGGATTATTCAGCCGGATCATCATTTCTATGCACATCCATTCATCTAACTGACACACAGGGGCATCAGGTGAAGCAGGCTGCCCATAAGACGGTTTCCCTTGTGTGATTAAAGTATTTCCAAAGCAGGTATATCCTTCGTCGTAGCTACGCATATCGCCCCAGTAGATATATGTATCCATGCCGGGCGGCGATGTTTCCTGCCATACATTCTCAAAAGCTATACTCAAACGGCTATGCCCAAGCCCGCAAGTACCTGCCTGAGGAAAAGGCCAGTTTATAGGTGGATTATAACCTCCAAACCAGACCCCTTGATGCCCCTCAGTACCTTGTGAGATAGAAGGATACCTGACGTAATAACGAAGAAAGATCATGCTGTCGTAACCCTCACCAAACGACTTGAATAAATGCCCGCCTCTGACTAAATTATACACACTTTTTATCCGAAGTGAATGAGCCTCTTTACTTGCAGCAGGCACATCGGTGTCAAGCGAAAACATAGCAGGATGCAATACTTCATTATAACGATCAAAAATTTCATCCAATTCACCGGTAAATTTTTCAACAAAGAGCACATCAGGATCCGTTTCAATCCCAATATCATACGGATATTTCTCAGAAAGAGGAACAGGTGTTGAGAATTGTGCAATTACCATAGCTTGAACAAGCAATAATCCCAAAACCATAAACAAATGTATCCGAGTAAAGAATAATGTGGTCATTTTGTAATGTATTTGGTTCACACAAAAGTAATTATTTACTTTCACTGGTTCTCAATGTTTTATCACAAAAATACACTGAGTGATAATTTTTTTCTTTACCTCAGCTGAATTTCGCTTGATTAGAATAAAAAATAACTGCCTATTCTTGCTCCAATATATCTTTTGCATGAAGCAAGCTGATTCACCTCTACCTTATTGGATTAATGCGGCCTGTTTAGAAATAAAGTTATTAAATTTATTATCAATAAGTTAGTCTGGTTACAATAAAAAAAGAATTAAAAATGATGTCAGATGTTAAACGAAATGTTAATAAATTTCACTGAAAAACATTAATTAAAGGAACTTTGTCCATGTTTATTTGCGATATTTACCGTTTAATTATTGACAGTGACTGTGTACAAGCCTAAAAAAACGATAGGTGAATGAATAAAAACATACTTCTCATACTATGGTTAATACCGTATAGTTTTCTTTTAACTGCTCAAAACACAGACTATTACGATCTTCAGGATTTTCCTATTATGAGTCCTGTTCAATCGAGTATTACGCATGCCTTAGGCTGGTCTATGCAGGATAATGGTACCTGGGCATATGCCGACAATAAAATTCCGTTTACAGACAGTCGCTCTAATGCTGATCGTCCGGGAGGGCTTAACGCTATAGGACAGGATAATTTTATCTCCATCGAGATGCATAAGATCATGTTAGACAACGAGCAGTACAACGTATTGGTAAAGAAATACCATGATGGTGAGTTTGAGTTTCCATATTTGCAGCGTAACTGGCGCGATTTCAAATCATTAGATTATTATATCTTCCGCAGTGAAAAGCTCAAGGAAATGCTGCCTGAAGAAGTTCCATTCAACACCATGTATTTGGTTGACATGCGATGTTATATGGTAGGCACCATCAAAAACTATGAAGAGAGTGTGTTTATGGGTGGCAGCCTGAACCTGACGCGATATGCCACTAAAGTTACCGAGAACTTTCAGGCTACACGTGCCAGCTATCAGGAACAGATCATTCGGGCTATACAACAACGTAAGACAGGTAAAGTCATTAACGACGGAAATCTGATCTTTGCTGTGTATCCTATTCGATCAACCGATAAAGAAAAGGTGAGGATCAAGTTCATCAAAGGCTATATGAACGACAACCTGATACGGATGCAAACCTCACCTGACAACTGGAAACACTTGTTCTCCGAATCTTTTTATGAAGTGGATTACAGCGTATATAGCAGTTTCATCAACCAATCCTTAGCCTATTATGTCGAATTAGATCAGGCTGTTACTATGTACGACTCACACTATAACTGGGGTGTTCTTCGCTATCAGATTGGCGATTATGTAGGAGCTTTGGAAGCGTTCAACAAAGCTTTTGCCGAAAATCCCGATACCGAAGATTTTATGTTTTATGCATATCGTGGAAATACGCGAAGCAAAATGGGACTACAAGCCGATGCCATAGCTGATTTTGATAAAGCCATTGCACTACAGCCAAAAAGAATAGTGGATTATCCAAATTGGGTAAGAAATTATTTCAACCGCGGAGTGGCAAAATATTATCTCAACAATGGTGCTGGTGCCTGTGAAGACTGGAAAAAAGCGTATGACTTAGGCTATGGCAGTGCCAGCGAGTACCTCATAGATTTTTGCGGACAAAAATTTGACTGATATGGGCATCCGTTATCTGACACATGGTTTAATTTTACTGTTTATAGTGGCTATACATCCGGTTAGTCTCTTAGGGCAATCACCTGAGATAAAGTCAGATAAGAGCTGGCAAATGGGAGCCTTTGCCGGTGTCTCACAATATTTTGGCGATGTGAGCAACAAAACCTATTTTGAGAAATTATCCGGCGAGTCAAAGTTCTCATTCGGGCTATTAGCCCGCAAACATCTCAATGAAAAGATAGGACTTGGCTTGAGCTTCAGCCGCAGCTCCTTATTCAGCCAGAAAGAAAACACCTCTACAGCTATTCCTATCTTTTTAGAATACAGCGGACATAGCAACCAGTACGTGTTTCATTCTTACCTGAACCTCAGCAATATTTTTTATGGCTATGCCGATAGAAAAGCATATATCTACGGTACTATTGGGATAGGGTATGCCAGCTGGGACGGCGCTCTCACCAATTATCAGACCAATACTGTCATCACCGATTTTGCTACTGCCGTTTCACAAAATTACTCATTGGGAGCTCCTATGATTCCAATCGCCTTAGGCATAGAATTTCCTCTTAGTCCTAGCCTTAGATTCAATATCGAAAGCTCACTGACTACTCTTTTATCCGATGATATAGATTATTATAAGGATGGGTATCAGTATGATTTCCTTGCACATACGCATATAGGTCTAAACTATTATGTTGGCGTTAGTCAGCCAAAAACCAGGAAACCTGCACGATACAGACCAACTTTAACTCATTGGGAGCCATCAGCTCAGGTTACTGTGGTAGATTATGAGCGATTCCCACTTACCCCTGTGGAAAAGGCTCCAAAAATTGAACTTCCTCCATTGAAATTACCGGAAACACAAGTTGAGGCTACTCCACAAGCTAAACCGGGTTTTGAATTCAGGGTGCAGATATACGCTAAGCGACAGCCGGTAAGCAGTCCATCAGTCATATACCGTCATATAAATTTTGAATATCCGGTAGTTGAAAATTATTTCAACGGGATATACCGCTATTCAACCGGAAGCTTCCGAACGTACTCAGAAGCCGAATCCTATGCACGTAATCTGCAATCAAGAGGGGTGTATGATGCCTTTGTGGTAGCCTACGAGAATAATATTCGGGTAACCATCACACCCGAAATGAAACGCTAACTCTTATCCTTTCTATGAATCAAATCCAAAAGGATGTCCTGTAGCTGTGTAGCTTCAAAAGGCAAGACACGTACTGTATCATTGATTACTATACCAGTTTGAATACCGTCATTCTGCAGCTCATTCAGCCAGCCAATCAGTTCGCTCAGGCTCATGGAAGTCAGCTGATAGGTGGCCCAGTCGTCAGTACGAGCCTGCTCAGCCATTTCAGCCATAACCCACAAAGGCACTAAGGGTGACTGATCGGGAGTTTCCACCATAGCAAACAATCCATTATCAGCCTGCAACAGCCATACTTCTTGCTGCTGTTCAAGGCGTTCCAAAACAAATTCAAAACTCAGATCGTTCATCATTTTTCTAATATGCTTCTAAATCATCTAATAGTATCCATCGCTCCATCAAGCGTTCCAACTCATTATCAATAGCTCCTATACGCATTGAAGCAGCCTCTACCGCTATAAAATCATCAGCCGTAAGTTCTATCTGCTTTAGTTGCTGCTGCTTTTCAACCTCTAACTGATGCATATGAGATTCAATATCTTCATATTCTTTTTGCTCTTTGAAGGTTCTCCGGCTTTTCTGCTGATCAGCTTTTTGTGTGGGCTTCGGCTTTAGCTTTTCGGTATCGGTAAGCTGTTTCTGCTTTTTCTGATGTGTATCCAACATTTCTTTATAGTCCGAATAATTCCCTACAAAGCCTCTGACACGTCCATCTCCTTCAAAGACAAACAACTGATCTACTACCTGATCCATAAAATAACGGTCGTGCGAGACGATCAGCAGGCATCCCTGAAACATACGGATAAACTCTTCCAATGCTTGCAAGGTCAGCAAATCCAAGTCATTGGTTGGCTCATCCAATAGTAAAAAATTGGGATTATTGATCAATACGGTAAGCAAGTACAGCCTGCGTTTCTCACCTCCGCTTAATAATTCAACCTGCTGATTCTGAACGGGTGGCGGAAACATAAATCGGGTGAGCATTTGGGAAGCTGATGCGGTGGTTCCGTTTCCAAGCGGCACATGCTCCGCTATATCTTTAACAATATCAATGATCTTTTTGTCGGACGGAAACTGCATCCCTACCTGCGTATAATAACCAAACACTATGGTATCACCTGGTATGACCCTGCCGGTATCAGGCTTCAGCTCACCGGTGATCAGGTTCAACAACGTGGTCTTCCCTACCCCATTCTCACCTATGATGCCGATTCGTTCGCCTTTGGTAAACATATAATCGAAGTTTTTCAACAGGCTCAGCTCTCCAAAGGCCTTGCTCACGTTTCGCATCTCCAATATCTTACTGCCGATACGTTGCATTTCAATATTCAAGTGCAGCTGCTGATGTTTCCTTTTTACGGCAGCCTTTTCCTTGAGTTCATAAAATGCTGTGATACGGCTTTTGGATTTGGTGGTACGTGCTTTAGGCATGCGCTGCATCCAAATCGTTTCACGCCTTAGAAGCTGAGCGGCATTCTCAGTCTCGGCTCTGAAGCTTGCTTCTCGTTGCGCACTTTTTTCAAGGTAGTAAGAGAAATTGCCCTGATGAGCATACAAGGCACCAAAGTTCAACTCAAGTATCTGATTGCAGATACGATCAAGGAAATAGCGGTCGTGAGTCACCATTAATAAGGTGATCTGCTGTCTGGACAGGTATTTTTCCAACCATTCTATCATGCTTATATCTAAATGATTGGTTGGCTCATCCAACAAGATCAGCTCCGGCTCATCGACCAGAAGGACGGCCAATGCTACCCGTTTGAGCTGTCCACCAGATAGCTCACCTAATTTTTGTTGTAGGTCTATCAGACCAAACCTATGCAACATCTCCTTCAACCGTCGGTCGTAATCCCATGCATGCAATGCATCCATACGGAGGATCAACTGATCTAACTGCTGCTGGTAATCCGGCGAGTGTTCATGCTGCGGTTGTGTTAGTAAGTTATGATAAGCCTCTTTGACCCTGATCACTTCATGATGTCCGTCGCGCACATATTGTTCAATGGTTTGGTTTGGATCATAAACCATATCTTGTGGCAAATAGCCTAGTCTGATACCTTCGGTAAAGACGATTCTGCCGGTATCGGGTTCTTCATCGCCGGTGAGCAGTCGTAAAAGTGTGGTCTTCCCGGCTCCGTTGACAGCTATCAGTGCGGTCTTGTCACCTTTTTCTATGCCAAAGCTGACATCTTTGAACAACAGCTTATCGCCATAGCTTTTGGAAATATTTTCGACTGAAAGATAATTCATATTCGTGTGTAAACCCTATAAAAAGGATGGCACGAAATTACAACAAAATCAGAGGTTATAACTGAAAAACCTCCTTCAACCTATTTTTTATCGTTGAGAATGAGATCGCCTGATCTGCCTATAGCCAGTCAGTCAAAATTCTTTTTCATATACTGCAATCGTTCAAATGCAGCTTTGTTTTCGGGATATTTGCTTACCATCCCCCTGAAACTTTCAATGTTTTTAAATCCATTTTTTTTCATCCAGTCTTCCAGGCCTTTAACTATTTCTTTCAGATAAGGTATTCCGTTTTGGTATAAGGTAGTACAAATCTGTGTTACGGTGGCTCCTGCAAGCAGTTGTTTGGCAACTCCTATGGAATAGTGGATACCGGTAGATGCTGCCAGATCTGCTTGAAACTGTCGTGCAAATAACAAGGCAATCCAGCGCATGGCAATAGATTTTTCGTCGGGTGCTGAATAAATATTGTCAGTAATTACTTTTTGAGAAGCAATATCCACATCCGGGTTATAAAACCGGTTGAAAAGCACTAATCCATTTGCTCCAGCCTCGTGCAGCCGGTATGCCATTGCAAGCATATTGGTAAAAAAGGGACCAACTTTAACTGAGATAGGCAGGCTAGTATTTTCTTTTACTGACTTTACGATATCAATATAAGTATCTTCAATTTGCAGGCTGCTTGCAGTAGGATCAAAAGGAAAAATGGCGATATTAAGCTCAATGGCATCGGCACCTGCATCTTGCATCTGTGCTGCAAAGTGGGGCCATTCTATAGGACTGACGCAATGTACGCTGGCTATGATAGGTGTACTGACTTCTTTTTTAGACTGCCGGATTAATCGCAGATAATCATCCATCGCTTTACCTTTAGTGATAGACTGCACATAATCAACTGCTTCGGGATACCAGAAATACATTTCATTTTGTTTCAGCCGGTCTTGAATATCAGCTATAAGCTGCTCTTCAAAAATTGATTTCAATACGATAGCTCCAGCTCCGGCTTTAGCGCAAGCCCTAATATTGTCAATAGTACCTGTAAGTTTTGAACTGCTTACTACAATAGGATTAGTTAGTGATAATCCAAGATAAGAAGTGGTAAGATCCATGATAGTTATTGAATTAAATTTACATTTTGTTCTATATACTCATGATGTTTTTTCAACAGAAACCCTTTCAGGAAGTCATATGCTGTGTTCAGGTTTTTCAAAGCCGTATGTGATAGTTGTTCCCCAAAGTCCCATTCATAGCCTTTGATGCTAAGCAGCCAGGTTTCAGGTGAACTGTCATATATTTTTTGGCATAAGTCCAACACAAAAGCCGGTGAAACTGCATGCATAGTAAATTCCACCTTTGCGTTTGACGGATTTACCCTGTCGAAGCTAAATGATTCCATCTCTGCCATAGTTGCATCGACAAAGATGGCAAGTTTTCGTGTAGAAATGACTTCTGCGTCTTCAATATTCAACTGATAATTGCAATCGGTCTGTACGTTTATTTCAGGATGTAGTGATAACCAGTTTTCTAAGAGTCGGATACATGCCGGGCCAAGGCCATCGTCTTGTCTCCCGGGATTACCATATCCATACACTACTATTTCTTTTTTTTGCTTCACTAATGTGACCGTTTTTTATCAATTATTGTTTCGTTTTGGTCTAATAAAGTGATCTCAAGTGGCATTTTTCCTAAGGCATGTGTGGCACAGCTCAGGCATGGGTCGTAAGCCCGTATAGCTACCTCTACTGCATTCATCATGCCTTCTGTGATCTCTTTCTTAGCTGTCATCATCGCTTTGGCTACATAATTGACCGAACGATTCATAGGCTCGTTATTGTTGGTAGTAGAAACGATCAGATTGGCCATTGCAATCTGGTCGTTATCGTTAATTCTATAGTGATGGAACAAGGTTCCTCTTGGTGCTTCTATCAGTCCTACACCTTCTTTTTGTTTTGTTCCTTTGACTACTAACTCATCACCTTGTAAGTCAGGGTCATGAAGTAATTCCCGTATCATCTCGGATGCATGCAATATCTCAATCAGGCGTGCATAATGTGTATGCAGACAATGGTTATTAGGTTTTCCATGGGTTAAGGCCTTAAATTTCTCAAACTCGGCTTGAGCTAAGGGTGTAGGGATAAAATCGGCTGTATTCAGTCGGGCTAAAGGCCCTACCCTGTACCATCCTTTATCTTTACCATATTGTTTGAGATACGGGAATTTCATATAGCTCCAGCTGCGTACTTCTTCTTCGATAAAGTTATAATACTCTTGATAATCCACATCATGCAATATTTTTCTTCCTTCGCTGTCCACTGCTCTCAGTACTCCATGATAGAGGTCCATAGCTCCGTCTTTGCGTACTAAGCTCAGATGGTTGCTTGGAAAGTGTGCAAAATTATCAATGAATTCTTTATTGGCAACATAGTAATTTCTAAAAAAATCTATAGCTGCTTCAGCCCAGCTCACCATTTTGTCGGCATTGAGCGGATCGTTACCTTTTAAAAACTCATCCCGTTCTTCAATACTCAGGTTTTTATTGATGCCACCGGGTATAGCTCCTGTACCATGTATTTTTTTTCCGGCTGTAGCCCGTATGATCTCTTGTCCGAACTTACGCATCATCACCCCTTGTACGGCTAATTCGGGATGATTCAGCGCAATTCCGATGATATTGCGTGTGCCTGGATCGCCATCAATCCCAAACAGGAAGTCAGGAGCGCTGAGATGGAAGAAATGTAGTGTATGCGACTGAAAAATTTGTCCGTAGTGCATCAGCCGGCGCATTTTCTCGCCTGTAGGAGTGAGTCCTTCACCTGTCCCGGCTCCTACTATCACATCAAGGGCTTTGGAGGCAGCCAACAAATGACTCACCGGACATATACCGCATAAGCGTTGCACCAATACTGGCGCTTCCCAATAAGGCCGGCCTTGAATGAATCGCTCAAATCCTCTGAATTCGACTATATGCAACCGACTTTGTTTGACCTGTCCCTGTTCGTCCAAATAAATGGTTACTTTTCCGTGTCCTTCTACCCGTGTTACCGGCTCAATAGTAATTTTTTTCGACATATATCTTAGGCTAATAGGGTTTAATCAAATTTCATGACTTCGTATGGGATATCCATAGGTGTATTTGTGATGAGTGCATAGAGCGCATTCCAGATCAGATCAGCTCTGGGAGGGCATCCAGGCAGGAAATAGTCTATCTTGACGATTTCATGGCAGGGATACACCTTATCTAATAACATCGGGAGCTCCTCATCATTTGGGATGATGTGCTCATGGTTCTGCTGTACGGTGATCCCTCCTATATACGCCTCATGCAGGCATTCACCAATAGGGATACCGTTGCGCATAGCAGGCAAGCCTCCCATAATAGCACATTCACCTACCGAAACCAATAGGTTGCAATGTTTTCTGAAATCTTTCAACACTGCTATATTCTCGCTGTTACAACAACCACCTTCAATGATACCTATATCCACTTGTTTGGTAAACCTCTTGATATCATTCACAGGCGATTTATTGAACTCAACCAATTCGATCAGTTGTAAGATGCGTTCGTCTATATCGAGTAACGACATATGGCATCCAAAACAGCCTGCTAATGAAGTTGTGGCAATGATTGGCTTTGACATAGTTATGTTCCTCCTGTAAGTTAATGGGAACTTATTTCGCTCCCTATGGGTTGTTGATCAAATTTACGTGTTCCTATAGGCTGATAAAAGCCTTTTTCTTTCACTAATATAGAGCCTACCGGACAGTTTTTCATGGCTAACTCAGCAGTCTCAGCTGTCATGGTTTTAGCCATTTCTTTGTCTAATACTACTTCTAACTTATTCCCTCTGCTTTCAAACGCAAAATATGACCTGCCTTGTTCATCTTTTATGGTACGGATACACCTTTTGCACAAGATACAGCGGTTCTGGTCTTTGACGATCAGCGGGGCGCTGGCATCTATCTCTTTCACCGGAAACTGATACGGGAAACGGGGTACCATCATTTGAAACAGATAAGCTAATGCTTGTAGCTCACAGTCACCACTTTTTTCGCAGGCCGGACAAAAGTGGTTCCCGCTTACAAAAAGCAACTCTATGATGCTTTTGCGCAGCTCTCTGATCTCAGGTGAGTTATTTTCTATCTCCATTCCGGCTGTAACCGGTGTGGTACAGGAGGTCATCAGTCGCCCATTGATCCGTACGGTGCATATTCTGCATGCTCCCTTAGGCGTAATGCCGGGCATATTGCATAAGGTAGGGATAAAAACCCCGTTCTGCCTTGCTGCCTCCACTATATAAGTTCCGGCAGCAGCCCTGCACTCTTTGCCGTTTATTGTGAATATGATCTGATTATCCATATTGTAAATTTTTTATTGGTCAGTGATGGCTAAACACAGGTACACGACCCACATAATCGCATGACTCCTGTACGGCAGCCTGTAAGTCAAACCCCTGGTCAAACTCAACATCCTTTTGAAGCAGCTCTTCATAGAGATACCGGAAATTTTTCAAGCTAGATATGACGGGATTGCCAGCTGTCTGTCCTAATCCGCATCGGCTGGCTAACAATACTGTTCCCCATTGCTGTAACTCGTCTAAATCCTGTGCGACACCATTTCCATCCAATAGTTTGACTAACTTATCCCGCATCATCAGCGGCATGATACGGCATGTGCTGCACGAACCGCAAGACTCGTCAATAAAGAAGTTCATAAAATTCAGTACCACATCTTTTAACAAATTACGCTGTCTGCCAAAGATGATGATAGAGCCTCCTGTTGACAGGTCGGAATAGCCTAAGGTGCGATAAAACTCATCAGGCCCTATCAGCGTACCTGAGGGACCACCTACCTGTACGGCCTGTACCTCGTAAGCACCTACCATATCTAACATATCGGCTATAGTAAAGCCCCAATTCACTTCGTAAATACCCGGAAAAAGGCAATCGCCGCTGATGCTGAGTATCTTGGTGCCTGTTGAGTCTTCGGTGCCAAACTGGGTGAACCATTCTCCACCGTTCTCAACAATTCGGACGATAGTGGCAAAGGTCTCCACATTATTGACTATAGTAGGTTGATTGAGATACCCTCTTTCGACCGGAAAGGGCGGCTTATCTCTTGGCTCTCCTCTTTTGCCTTCCATAGACTCGATCAGAGCTGATTCCTCACCGCATACATACGCCCCAGCGCCAAACTGAATACGTATGTCGAAATCAAATCCTTCAATTCCTGCTATGTTTTTTCCTAATAAGTGGCGCATCCGCATCTTTTGAAGCACATCTTCCAAATATTCGCGCATATACCTGTATTCATAGCGAAGATACAGTATGCCTTCATCACCGCCTATTGCGTATCCGGCTATGGCCATACCTTCAAAAACCAACTCAGGCTTTTCGGTGAGTATGATCCTGTCTTTGAAAGTACCGGGCTCGCCTTCATCGGCATTGCAGATGACGTAATGCTTTTCACCTTTTGCCCTGCGGCAGAACTCCCATTTGAATCCGGTAGGAAAACCGGCACCTCCCCTGCCCCGGATATGACTGTGCTTCACCTCAGCTATTATCTTCTCAGGTGTCATCTTCGGCAATTTAGTGCTGAGTACGCTGCCATAATCATATTCATCTGACAAGACCATCCCTTTGCGGCGGATATTACTTGAAACCAACGACTGCAACAAAGGATGCGGATTTTTCCCATCACCATAACTTTCGGTAGCCAATTCTTCTATAGGTCTGCCTTCGCGTATATGACGTACCAATTCCTTCACCCTATACGGGGTAAGCTTGGTAAACACCTTGTTGTTGATGATGGCAGCCGGCTCCTGATCGCTCATCCCAATACAAGCTGTAGAAAACAAACCTATCAATCCATCGGCGGTAACCTGACCAAAGGATACCCCCACTTCTTTTTCAAGCGCCTTACGAATGGTCTCCCGACCAAACATATGAGCTACTACACTGTCGTTCAAATAAATAGTAAACTTTCCTCTTGGCTCGGTACTGAAAAAATGATAAAAGCTGAGAGTCTGATTGATATCGGCATGCGACATATGTAGTGTGTCGGCCAAAAGCTCAACAGCTTGTGTACCTATAAATCCCAACTCCTCCTGCAGATCAATCAGCATATCTAATAAACGAGCTTTATCGTTGCCATAGCGCCGGATAATTTGTGTAATGTTCTGTTCCATAAAACCTCAGATTGGTATATTGATTTTCAAAATCATAGATAGCTGTGAATTAATTCACAACAAATGTAATCTCTTTCTTTTAGATAAACTATAGGTAGATCTAATTTAGAATAAGTATAAATAAGGAGGAAGGATTGAAGGATGAGGAAAGGATTAGACCCTAAAGGTTTAAATCTGATAAATAACAACTGAATAAACTATAACTAACACCACTATAAAGAAAAGAGATAGGTTTTTATTTTTTTTAAATTTGTTAATAATATTTAACATAATGTTACAGATTAAAAATTTATAATAAATAATTAAATTATTACATTCCTATCATTATAATACTATTTTTAAAAATAAATGTCTAGTCTTTTAAAAAAGCCCTTATTTAATAAGGGCTTGAGAAATTATAAATCATAAATTAAAGGAATGTCGCCCCCGCCTGTATCAGAAACAATAAACATCTTAAAATTATTTGTGACTGCATGTCCTGCATCGCCAGGGCTACCTTCCCAAACTCTTTCTCCTTCTAAATTCATTATAGTAGGCCTATAATTAAAATCTTTATGGTGCAAAGTATGGACCACTAGATCTTTATTATTTTTTCTCCTCCAAAGCTTTATAGATAGTAAGTTATCGTAAAATAATTTATTCCATTCTAGTGACATACCACTTTCTAATTTATACTTACTAACATATGAGGTACCTAACCCCCCTATAACATCTGTAATTACCTCTCCAACTATTAAAACATTTTCCTCTGGATAAACTGCTAAAGAAAGAGCTCCTGCTGTACTAGCTCCATTATTCACACCATAATGCTCCCATAAAAAATTAAAATCCTTATCTAAGCATATGACTTTTGCCTTCCACCAACCATCTTGTTTGCCAGCAGTGCCTATTAAAACTTTATCATTAAAAGAGGCTATCGAAGCGATGGAAACATCTTGTTTAGTGGCTACTATTTGACCCTGAGGACTGATCTTATTTATAACGTGAAGGTTAATTACAGAATAAATATAGCCTTCATCATCTACTGTGAAATTATCAGGACGCCCATCGCCTAGATAGACTTCCCATAATAACTCTCCTGTTTCACTATCATAAGCATTAAGATATGCCTCATCATAAGGCTGTCTCCTAGTATTATGAGCATATACTATGCCGTTTTTAACGGCTAACTCTTTTTCTACTACCATGGGCTCGCTAGGATTATTTGAAAGAATTAAGCTTTCCCATAACAAATCCCCCTGAGTATTATATTTAGCAACTACTCCATGTTCATATGTTATCATATCACTGCTTGTTTTTAGTTTATACCCTCCTAAATAAACATTATCATATTCATCGGCAGTGACTATATATAATTTGCCTCTAAATATTCGAAAAGGAATATTATAAATAAGTGTGGTAACGCTTAAAATAGGTGTGTACTCTACTTCACTAACGCTATTGCGTAAAGCAAAGCCGTAATAATAATCAGTTCCCTCTCCTAAGGTGCTTATTGTAATAGATCCCAGTGTACCCTCAGTGTGAGGCTCAAATGTAACCTGCTCTACTGTGCCATAAAAGACATGATCTGGACTCATTCCTATCCCAAATAAAACCAGAAAATCTGATATATCGTCAGTTTTTATAATCACTTGAAATACTGCAGAAGTCTCTGTAATATCAGTGGCTTCTAGTATTTCCATTTCTGGAAAATCGGGAGGTGGAGGTGGTGGGCCATCTAGAGTTTTAAATGGCTCTACTTCGCTATAAATAATCACATCTTCGTATGTCATTTTTATGCGATAACGATATAAACGAACTGGCCACAAACTATCAACATCTACTGTAGCAAAAGTGCCTTCGGGGTGATCACTTAAAATAGCCTCTTTTTCTATAGGATCTGTAAAATAAGGACCCATTTGACACTGAAACACAAACTCAAACCCCTCGAGATCTTTAGAAAGAATTAAGGCATTTAAGGTTGCTGAATTGCTGGTTATATTAGTTGCTCCCAGTAATTCTATCTCAGGAAACTCTTGTGGTGGAGGATCATCTTCCTTCTCTGTTATGAATTGCTCTTTTAGGCTATAAGCAAGCTCAGTTCCTAAGGTAGCTTTTAACCTAAAGTAGTATGTAGTTTCTGGTGTTAAATCTCCTACTACTACAATAGCTTTAGCTCCATTAGCAAGTAATATTATACTAGCTTCTGTGCTTTGGAAATCGGTAAAACTAACCTTAGTGCTGTATTCAAAAGTAAATACAATGCCTTCTAAATTAGTGTTTCTGTTTATAAAGCCATTTAAAGTTGCTTCATAAGCAGTGACATCGGTAGCTTCCCAAATTTCCATACCAGGTAATGTGGGACCCTGCCCCTCTACCTCGGTAGTGAAGCTAATGGTTCCACTATAGACATACTCCTCTCCCTCACTTACTTTAAGTCTATAGTAGTACGTAGTTTCTTCATTTAGCCCAGTAATGTCTGCATAGGCCATTTTCCCTACTGGATAATGGTCTATAAACTCTGGATTTATAGTCACAAAACTACTAAAATTAGCATCTTTGCTGTATTCAAATGCGAAAGAAAATCTAGAAATGTTAGAGTTTTCTATTAAGCAGTTTAGGGTAACTGAATGACTAGTTATATTGCTAGCCTCTTTTATTACAAGTGAGACGTTAGCTAAGAAATTTTCTTTTTTAAGAGTTTTAAACTCTAAAGTATCTCCATAGCCAGTACCTACCTTATTACGAGCAAAAGCATAAAGATAATATTTAGTATCATCTTTTAATTGAGTTGCTTTACTTTCAAACTCTTTTTGCTCGTTATTATCAGCTAAGATCTTATCTCCATTTAGATAAAATCCTCGCTCAAGGATATCTCCTCCCCCATCAAATTCTAGTTGTCCCTTAAAGGTAGCTTCATTTTCTGTAATGTCACTTACAGAAATAGTAGCTGCCTGTGGGTTAACTATAATTTTTTCGCGCTTGCACTCCTGTAGCATAGCAAGCAGGGATAGGGCTGTAAACAGCAGCAAGGTGGTTTGGCGTACAGCTCGTTTCATGGCGTATGTTTTTGTTCATCAATTCAGGTTAGGCTATCATTCAAATTTTCAAAAAAACCGCTTACAAATATAAAGTATTTCTTTGATCGCTGCAAATAATTTTTAATCGCACACAAAAATGAGCATAAGGAGTGGATGTTTCAACCATAAAAAGTTTGAATAAAGAGAAGGGTCATACCGGTTTTACAGCTCGTAACACATGTCTTTTACCTTTTGGGCCGGGTAGCCGTTCAATTTTAAAACCGCATTTCCGCAGGTTTTGCTTCACCCATCCTTTAGAGCTATAGGTAACTAATACCCCACCTTTACGCAGTGCTTGACAGGCTTGTCCAAACACCTCTTCCGACCATAGTTCGGGTTGTTTGTCGGGACTGAATGCGTCAAAAAAGATCAGGTCAATATATGATGGTTCAGCCTGAAACGCTTTAAAATCCATCTTTCTCTTCAACAGACAAAAGTTTGGTGTCAGTTGCAAAGGCTGATCCCATTCCGAAAGATGCATTTCTCTAAAAACCGCATCAAACTCTTCGGCTTCAACAGCTGTAGTATAATGCAACTGCCGGATCAATTCCCAATTCACGGGATAAAGCTCTAATGCAGTATAATATATCTGCATCCCTATGGAGTGTTTCAACACTAATAGAGCATTCAATCCGGTACCAAAACCATATTCCAGGATCCGAATCGTTTTAGTTTGTAGCTGTGAAGCCTGGTAATGAAATCCGTACGACAAAAACACCAATTGCGATTCGCTTAAAGCACCATAGTACGAGTGATAGCTTTCGTTCAAGCCGGTATGAAGCAGGCTCTTAGATGCATCAGAAGTGGTAATAATTGAAACAGGCGACATACGCATATAGTATCTGTTCGCAAAGATAATCGCATATCACCAATGATCATTCGGACTACCTAAGGTATAGTTTTTAAAAATGCGTGCTGTCCCGGCCTGCACACCTTTATCAACTGTTCTATATAAATAAAATAGGATACAAAAAAGTCTTCAGCAGCTAGCTTTCAGAATGTTATCTTATGGTTAGAAAGAACACCTTACAATTTTATGTGCCATGCTTTTTTCGCTTGAGGATTTGATTTCTTTGTGACTGATTTTCCATAAAAAAGCCAAAAAAATAGTTTTTCCGTAGAAAAGGCAGTACTTTTGACATAGATCAAAATGCACGGCCATGTTATACAAGCTCAACCTTTCCAAAATCTTGTTCTTAGACATTGAAACTGTGTCGCAATATCCTACCTATCAGGATATGGATGAACAGGGGAGGCTGTTATGGAATAAGAAAGCACACTATCTGAGAGCCTCTGATGATGAAACACCTGAAAGTCTTTATTCAAGGGCAGCTATCTATGCTGAATTTGGTAAGATCATTGTCATTTCTGTTGGTTTTTTTAACGGGCATGAGTTTAGGATCAAATCATTTTACGGAGATGATGAAAAGATACTGTTAACCGAATTTACACAAATGGTTCAGCGTTTTTACAACTTAGCCGATGATATTCTTTGTGCTCACAATGGCAAGGAATTCGATTTTCCTTACCTCTCACGCAGAATGTTAATCAACGGTGTCCCACTGCCCTATATACTCCAGATTGCCGGTAAAAAGCCCTGGGAAGTGAAGCATATTGATACGATGGAGCTATGGAAATTTGGCGATTACAAAAGTTATACCTCACTTGAACTGTTGACCTATATTTTTAACATACCCACCCCAAAAGATGATATAGACGGAAGCATGGTTGGAAAGATTTACTGGCAAGACCATGATTTAGAGCGTATAAAAAATTATTGCCAGAAAGATGTGGTGGCCATCGCACAGCTATTAAGACGGTATCTCAATGAGCCGCTTATACTTCCTGAAGATATAGTATTTATTCCCTGATCTGATCATATGTCAAAAAAACATTTGTTATCCAAATCCACCTATATCCGTTCGTTGCAATGTCAGAAGTCGTTGTATCTACATGTAAAACGCCCGTTTTTACGCGACAAACTCCCACCAGAACAAATAGCTAAATTTAGAAGAGGCACCAATATAGGTGTAATTGCCAGAGATTTGTTCCCGGGAGGTGTAAATATGAGTCCGCGATCGCCTTCACAATATCAAAAGATGAGAGAAGAAACCGCAAGACTCATTGAAAATCAACAGGGCAATATAGTATACGAGGCTATATTTCAACATGATGATGTACTGATCATGTTGGATATATTGGTAAAGAATGACGATGGCTGGCACGCATTTGAGGTGAAGAGCTCGCTATCTATCTCGGAAACTTATTTACAGGATGCCGCCTTGCAGTATTATGTGATTACCGGAAGCGGACTTCCTTTGCAAAGCTTCACACTGATCTATGTCAACGAGGAATATGTGTTGGAAGGAGAATTAGATATCCATCGCTTATTTACTATGAAGGATGTGAGTAAGGAGGTGGATGCCATGCTCTCTATAACCAAAAAACAAATTGAAGAAGCCAAAGCAACCCTGCAGTTGCAGTCATCACCACCTATACCTATAGGGACACACTGCTATCATCCATACCCATGCGATTTTATTGGTCACTGCTGGAAGCACGTAACAGATGACAGTGTGCTACACATGCAAAGCCTGACATTAGAAACACGCTTTAACCTCTATTACAAAGGGATAGAGCGGGTATCCCAGATAAATGACCTTGACGACTTTGAAACGGAGACACAGTTGGAAATTCAGTCGTTCGTGCAGGGAGGCATGGTATCTGACGAGCAAAAACGCTTCAAATTGATTGATGAGCTGCAAGAAAAAATGTCTAAGCCTGTATATTTCAAATTGTTGACTAAAGAAGCGGCACTACCAGTCATTCCATTCACCAAGCCATACAGCTTTCCACCGGTGGCATTGTCATATGGCGACAACAGGCACTCTGTACTGCTACTATTTGAAGAGACTGAGCAGGATATTCACCGGTTTTTCAATATAGTTTCAAAACTGATTGACGAATTTAGCTTACTAATAACCGATGATCTTACAGATCTGTATAAGCTATTAAACGGATTCCCCAAGGCTGAGTTCACAGATCAGTTTATAGCTCAAAAGTTCATAGGTATCAGGCAGTTCATCGAAGAGACTTCTATGTTTCATCCACAACTGACGCAAGATGCGGATATATCGATCATAGCCGGTATATTGGGAGTTAAAAGCCGAAAATTAACCCATCCGCTATATATCTTAAAAGATATTGAAAACGACACTATCTCTCAAGGTCAGGCAAAAGTTTCATCAAAAATGGGGGCTTATCTGTATCATATTCAGGCTGCATTCGACTTGTTGGTCAGACAGCCTACTCTGTTCGGGTAACAGCTCGGATATTACCGAAAATATTTATTTTTCATTCTTTCTATTAGCCCTTACATTCAATGTCCTGTTAGATAAAACGTTTGTAGAAATGTAATCCGTATTTCATATATCGTCCCGTAGGGGACGGGACAAATCTGGCATAATTCATTTCCACGGAACATTTGTTTTCATAATTTTCTCCAATGGAAATATTTATTTTTCATTCTTTCTATTAACCCTTACATTCAATATCCCGTTAGATACAATGTTTGTAGAAATGTAATCCGTATTTCATATACCGTCCCGTAGGGGACGGGACAAATCTGGCATAATTCATTTCCATGGAACATTTGTTTTCATAATTTTTTCCAATGGAAATATTTATTTTTCATTTTTTCTATTACCTGAATTATTCATAAAAATAAAAAAAATGCGGGTAAATATACTGTTATTCCATTGAATTTCAGTATATTTGTTGTAGAACCCCTCCGCATTACAGACAAATATAAAATAAAAAAAGCATCCTTCAATTATTTTGAGCAGAAAATTTCTCAACCCACACTTTTTAGCCTTTCTGAGGTATGTCTATAATTTCGAGAAATAACTGTTTAACCTTGATTTCCGTTAGATTCGGGCCCAAATACAAAATTCAAAAGGGGAAAATGGTGCGATTTGAAAGCAAATTGTAGGTTTGTGAATTAAACAGGTTTATATTGAAATGTCCATAGGTACACACCCTCTATATCTGGCATTTTGTCAAGATTGTGTTGCCTTTCATAACCAATCCAAGAGAAAGGTCCTAACCATTCTATTTTAGACTCAGTGATTGAATATTCGTATTGATGGTAATACAATTCATCATTTTTTAATGACATAGTAAATGGACTATCCGCTACACTATTTTCCGGTTTATTATAGTTTAGCAATCTTGGTCGTTTGCTTGACCTGTCCATCCGATGCTTGTATCAGATATATACCAGCTGGCAACCTCAGTATTTGCTGCCGTAAAGTTGCTGTCTCCCATCCTGCGTATCGTCCCTGATGTATGACTCGTCCTTGTGCGTCCATCAGTGTCAGGTCTAACAATTGGCGGAACGAGCGATATACGATCTTCAACTCCTCTGATATAGGGTTAGGATGTATGCTGATCAGTGGCTCTGATAAGGCATGGCCGGTATCAATTGCTGTCAGCAGGGAGTATGCCACTACCATATCAGGTATTCCATATCCCATATACACATCAGGGTCAGAGGCATAGCTGCCGCTTTGCATAATTGCGTCTTTAATTTGCAGATTCGTAAATCCAGGTTTTGCTTGCCAGAGACATGCTGCTATCCCTGCCATCACCGGTGATGAGAATGAAGTTCCATTGCTGAAGCTGAAGCTATTGCTTCCGGTAGCTACCGCAGTCCCTTGTCCCATCGCCATCACATCCGGTTTGATACGTCCGTCATAGGTAGGCCCTATAGAGCTGAAGGAAGCCCTGTCGCCATTTCCAGTCACCGCACCTATGCTGAACACCTTAAATCCGTCAGCCGGTGAGCCTATGTAAGGGAAGCTGTTCGAGTTACCCGAATTTCCGGCACTATTCACAACTAAAATACCTTTAGAAGCCGCAATATCAGCGCCAATAGTAGCTATACAGGTCTGGCCGTCCATATGGCTATAGCTGTGATCCCAAATAGGGTAATCGAAGTCAATATATCCTAAAGACGAGTTGATGACATCCGCCCCGACGCTATCAGCAAACTCGGCTGCCGAGACCCAGTTATATTCCTCTATCACATGCTCATACTGCACAAACTCTGATCGTAACAGCCAAAAGGAAGCCTTAGGTGCGGTACCAATCAGCTGGCCCGATACATTGGAAGCAATAGTACTTAAAACAGAGGTGCCATGCGAACTTTCAGTATATACATCACCACCTGGATGAACAAAGTCTTTAGTACCTAATATCTGACCGTTGTTTCGGATGCTATCAAAAGCAATATGAGTGTTAGTAGCCACATACCCGGCATCCAACAGGGCAATGACAATACCTTCACCGCGAAAACCGTCATCATGCAAAGGGATACCATTGATCTGACTGATCTGTGTATATCCAGAGCCATAGTTGTAGCTGGAGGATTGTTTCAGATAAGTTGTTTCGGGGCGCAGGTGATCACCCGTTTCTTCCATCTTGAAAAACTGTTTAGGCTTGGGCTGCTCTTTCCATAAGCCTTGAGGTAAAGATCGAAAACCACTCACAAAAGGCAGTGAAGCAATCTCATCCAACACCTGCTGGCTCTGGGTTTCAATAGTAACACCATTCAGCCATTTAGAAGGATACAACATACTGGCACCTGTAGCCTCCACCGCATCCAAATAGGCCGGATTGACCGGTAGATCCTCCTCGCTTATAGCTATATTCTGATGCTGCCGGCGTAGGATAGAGCGTTCGCTCAAGAAGGCAGAAGGATTATCAATGCTATAAGGAGTACCCTCTTTATCAGTAAACTGAATATAGTATTTATCGGGAGCTATTTGTGCGTGCAACACATAGCCAAGGGATATCAAAATAAGTAAAAGAATTTTTTTCATCAGTATAAAAAGTTTAGGTCTATTTCATCGGATAAATTATACATAAAAGCCTTGCAAAGATATACATGTAAAAATATTGGTACGAATCTTATGCTCAAAAAAGCATACACCTGTCCTCATCTCATTTAAAACAATAAAGGTTTCCAAGCGCATTGAATTCAAAATTGTTGATCTAACTAATTCTTAATCAATAAATAGCATATGATTATTTTCAGGGTTTGTATCGGGTATCCAATCATTTCCTATATGTATTTCCTGAACATATTTATCTTCAGGAAGTTGAATCACTATACGTTGTTCGTTCTCTTTCCAGACAGATACCGGAAAATACTGTGAAGAGGTTGTCCCATCTGTAAATCTGAGCTCGACATATACAGGTAAGGGTAATCCACCAATATTTTCAATGACTAATTGTTTGTTGTTAGTCAACTTTCGGATTGCCAGATCGGGATACGCATTTTCGTAGAACCAGGGAATGACAAACCAATCCAACGACTGATCAGCGGCAGCTTCCATGCAATGAAAAAAATCAGTTGGAAGAGGGTGCTTGCCATTCCATGTATCCACATAATAGTGTAATCCTTTTTTAAACAACTCTGTTCCAATGGCTTGCTGCAGGAAGTAATAGGCTAATGCTGGCCGTGTATAGGATGCCAATCTCAGGCTTTGATATTCTGCTCCCATCAGATGATTGAGCACCATAGGCGGTATATCCTTTTCGGTACCTGCACCTTGCACATAGGTGTCCACCATTTTCTTAAAATAGCTATAATCAGGGAACAGGCTGTCAACCAATTCATAGGGCCATAAATTAGCCCATCCTTCATCCATCCAGGCATATTTCTTCTCGTTGATACCCATATAAAACGGCATATAGCTATGAGCAATCTCATGGAATGTAACTCCAAACAGCCCGGCCTGATCGCTATAATTTCCGTTATTGGCCATCATAGGGGTTTCCATTCCACCACCCGTACGACCGTTGCATACAGTAGTCATTTGTGGATATGGAAACGGGATAGCCGGCATATGATGCGACAGGTAGGAGATAGCTTGACGGCTATAATCTGCTACATTTTCAAAGCCTTTCTGCTCTTCGTGATACAGCGCACTTGCTACTATCCTTCTGTGGTTAGCCGAATCAACCAAGACCCCTACCCCATCCCATATCAGCTCTTTTGCTACTACAAAACTAAAATCCGGAACATGTTGTGCGATATAGTGAAACACATTGCGATCGCGCCTGATAAAGACATTTCCTTTGCGATAATCGCGTGGCTGAATGATCTGTATGACTTCATCGCTATGTTTCGCTTGCTGATACCGTTCATACACTGATGGATGAAACACAGTTTCAGCTTGCTGAAGCAGTCCCGTAGCCCATACGCCATAATCTTCAGGCACTTCTACACGTATGTCGTAAGAATTGAAATCGTTATAAAACTCTACGCTACCTTTATACGAGATCATATCCCATCCATCTATATCGTCATAAACTGCCATCTGCGGATACCAATAAGCCACAAAAAGCAGCCTATCGCTGTATTTCCCCATACGTATCGTCCGATAGGAAGGCAGCTGAACCTCCCATTCCAAGACAATATCAAGGCTGTCGTTTGGCAATAACGGACGATCAGGTGTGATGATCCATTTAGTACCCTGAGGTGAAAATTTTCGCTTGTTTTTGGTGTCAATCACCTCCGTTCCTATCTTTAGATTTTTCAACACTGTCCCATCATGCAGGTCTTCGATACCCAGATCCCAGTCGCGGCTGTTACCTCTGCGAAAAATATCCTGATATACGTTGAAGACCAAGATCTTCAAGCTGTCCGGACTTTCGTTATAATAACGGATTTCGGCGCTGCCCGATAGCTTGCTTTGGTCTGGAAATACAGTTACATCTATGGAATAGGTAGCATGGTTTTGCCAGTAGTTTGGTCCCGGCACACCTACAAAGCTACGTGTTCCATTTTGGTTGGCACTAAGCACATTCAAAGGTACATGATAATTGGTCTGTTGTCCAAAGGCAAATATTGGAACCCACAACATCAGGCATACACGAATACATCTCTTCATAGTTCTATGGTATTTTCGAAGAATGAAGTGGTAAAATTAAAGTATTCTGTTAGAGTTATCAGTATTTTTCTTTCATTTTGCAGCTTTCATAAATAAACTAAATACGACACACATTTAAAAAGCATGTTAGTTTAAAGTCTATGAGCTGCATTTTTATTTAATTTGCAATTGAAAGGTTTTTGGACATTATTTCTAATATCATCAATATATGCGTAGCATCAATCCCTACACTCAGGAGCTTATAGCCGAATATGAGGAACATAGGTTGGAGGAGGTTCGATTATTTATTACTAAAGCTGATCGGGCACAGCACTTATGGGCTAATAATCCCTTATCAGAGAGAGTGTCGTATATGCGGGCGCTTGCATTGACATTGCGAAGTCAAAAGGCTGAACTTGCAAGGTTAATGACATCTGAGATGGGAAAGCCTATATCCGAATCATTGGCTGAGGTAGAAAAATGTGCCTGGTTGGCTGAGTATCTTTCGGAAGAGTCTCATTTGGGATTAGATAGCAGAGATGTGATCACCGAAGCTCGTCATTCGTATGTGACCTACGAAGCTTTAGGTCTTATCCTTGCGGTGATGCCCTGGAATTTCCCACTTTGGCAGGTGCTGCGGCTTTCGCTTCCGGCTATAGTAGCCGGTAACGGGATTTTACTCAAACACGCTTCCAATGTATGGGGTACCGCTCTATCTATAGAAAAGCTGTTTATTCAGGCAGGTTTTCCTGATCATTTATTTACCACTCTTCTGCTCACCTCTAAATCTATTGAGCCTGTAGTAGCTCATCCTGCTGTACGTGCTGTCAGTCTGACCGGCAGTGAATCGGCAGGTAAATCAATTGCAGCTACAGCAGGGAGATACCTAAAAAAAGCCGTCTTAGAGTTAGGCGGCTCGGATGCGTTTTTAGTGTTACCCGATGCCGAGCTACAGGAAGCGGCAGTAACGGCTATGCAGTCACGTATGCTCAACAGCGGACAGGTCTGTATCTCTGCCAAACGCTTTCTGATCCATGAAGATATTTTTGATGATTTCGTGGACGCACAAATAGACTTGTTATCTCAGCTATCTATTGGAGACCCTATGCTACCTACCACCCATATCGGTCCTTTAGCCCGGCCCGAGCTATTGCTTCAACTTGAAGCTCAACTGCAAGCCTCTTTACAAATGGGAGCAATATGTATTTATGGAGGGAAAAGATTTAACAGCCATCCTCAAATACTTGAGCCAAGCCTGCTGATTGATATACAGCCTGATATGCCTGTATGGAGTGAAGAGACATTTGGACCTGTAATGCCTTTGATGCGTTTCAAGACTTTGGAAGAAGGTATTCGTATAGCCAACGACAGCCGTTTTGGCTTAGGAGCTTCGATATGGACAGGTGATCTCGAATTAGCCAAAGCCATACTACCGAAGATAGAAGCCGGAAGCGTGTATGTCAACAGCATGGTGAAATCGGATCCACGACTGCCTTTTGGAGGTATCAAACACTCTGGATTTGGCAGAGAGCTGTCTGTAGAAGGCATCAAAGAATTTGTCAACATAAAAACAAACTGGATCAACTGATGCGAATTGATATTATCACCATATTTCCCGAGATGTTCGAGGGGCCTTTCAGCGAATCTATAATAAAAAGAGCAAGAGGTAAGGGCTTAGTAGAAATTCAACTGCATAATTTACGTGATTACGCTACCGATACACATAAAAAAGTGGACGACTATGCCTTTTCCGGAGGAGCCGGAATGGTGATGATGATAGAGCCTATTGATCGATGTATCAGCACATTGAAACAGCAAAGAAGCTATGACGAGATTATCTACTTAAGTCCTGATGGCAATATCTTGACCCAAGCCGTCAGCAATGAGTTGTCTCTTCTACAGAATCTTATTCTGCTGTGCGGTCGTTACAAAGGTGTTGATGAGCGTGTGCGGGAGCATCTGATCACCAAAGAGATTTCCATAGGCGACTACGTCCTTTCGGGTGGTGAGTTAGCTGCTGCCGTATTGACCGACAGCATCATCCGGCTGCTGCCGGGGGTACTAGGCGATGAAACCTCAGCCTTGTCCGATTCGTTTCAGAACGGACTCATAGCGCCTCCCGTTTATACCAGACCACGAATCTATAAAGGATGGGAAGTACCGGAGATATTGCTTAGTGGTGATGAGAAAAAAATTGCCGAATGGAAACACCATCAGTCTATTTCAAGAACAAAAGCACGCCGGCCCAGCTTAGACCCTGACTAAGCGTCCGATAAGCACGGCTGCTACCGCAAGGCTATAGGCAATACATGCTGCCAGCATCACCCAAAAATAACCAGCTTCTACCGCAATAATGGCAGCGAGAACCGTGCTGATCACCGAGAAACAACCATTGATACCCCAAGCCCAAGGGATCATCACTTTATTATGCTCCGACAACAGACGCAATCCAATCGGGAAAGGCATTCCCATAAAAAATGCCAATGGAAATATCAGGACAATTGAAAAAAGTATCTTCCAAACGAATGAAAGACTGATAGTGATCCTCAAGAGCGGCATGAGGATAATGGCATAAAGCAAGACAATCAAAAAGATCAGCGATAGTAGCTTCCAGAGCTGGCCGTAGGATTTTATCAGAACTGATGACCGTAAACTGCCTATACCGGACGACAGCAACAGGGCTGTCAACACAGCGGAAGCGGCAAAAACAGGGTGGCCGAAATACAGTATGAACTGTTGAATCAAAACGACCTCCACAAACATAAAACCTATACCTATCCCACTAAAATACAATAATGTAAACAGCTTTCCATGTCCTTGCCAACGAATAAAAAACAAGGGTAAAACGATCAATACTATGGCGATCACGACAGCCACAATAAATGTGAGCAGCACTATGAAATAGCCTACTTCAAAAAAAGGCAGGTTAGTATTCCCCAACGTATCCCGAAGCTTATGCAAGCGATTCAGTTTGAGAAACTGCGAAAAATAAGGTCTCATGTCTCTGACCGGTCGTATGTTGAAGTCGTAAGCCGCATAAAACTCTTCCCGCTGAGCTGATATAATTTGTCGGACAGAGCTTGCAAAAGTGGTATCCTCCAAATGGTTAAACACCTCTATATCATTTATTTGAGTATGGGGTAGCAAAACAGCATCAAAATACATCTGACTGCAAAATTCGTGTAGCGCAAACACCTCCTCTTGTGTGAAGGGAGTTTTTTTCAGCAAAAAGCTGATCGTACCCCAGCTTCTGAGTGCCACCAAATGCGATTCAATTGATGTAACTCCTTTTTCTTCAAGCATCTCAACCAAGCTAGCCAATATTCGTAGTGGGTTACGCGCCGGATAATCAAGCCATGCCGTTACTTCTATCATACCGTTCCCGGAAAGGCGTTCCCAACAATCGGCCAATGCATCTGTAGTAAACACATATTGCTCTTTCAACGCATTCACGCCGGAGGTTCCTCCAAAACTTTCTATCTCAGGCAGTATAATCAGATCGTACTGATTCGTGTCGGTTAACAAAAAATGACGTGCATGAAGATTGACTGCCCGCACATATGGATGTACCAAAAGTGAATCGGATTGACCGGCTAATTCATTCTTTAACAGATCAGTAATTTCTTTGTTTTCTTCCACTAAGACAATATTCCCCGACCCTTTCCAAAGTGCATATCCGGCAAACAAAGCCGTTCCGCCTTCAAGTATAAGCACATTTTCAGGCGTAGAAATACGATAAGACATGGCATGGGTGGTGAAATCCAAAAAATGAGTGGTATCGAACTGTGAAAGGCCAATGATTGGTCCTACCCAATTGCCGTTGCAAAAAAGCATATCAACTACAGGTACCTCAGCTTCAAAGCTCAGGCTTAATCCAGGTGCATACCGCAATACAGGGCTTCTCACTAATTGTATATGACCGTATGGGCTTTTTCTCTCCAAATATATCTCACTCTCAGGAAGATTAAGTGTTTTTGAGATACTCTTGAACTCCGAAACAGGAAGTTGTATGGGAACACATACTAAATAAATGGGTATCAACAATACTATCAGAGAAGGGAATACTAGTATACGAAACCATTTTTTTGGGACTATCAGCATGCCGGCTATCAATGGCAGCATGGCTATTACAGCCGGTAGCTGGGAAGGGAAACACACCCATAGCAATGCCAACAAGAAGATACCTCCGACACCCGAACCAAATAAATCGGCAAAATACAAAAAACCAATCCGGCTGACATAATTGATATAAATAATACCTATGGCAAGAGCGCCTATGAAGAAAGGCATAAAAAAGCTCACACATACTATGATCAGGTAGACTATATGTGTTGTATCAACAAATATCAGATAGGTATCAAAGCGTTTGAAAATCACTGATGAAAACCATAAGATACCCAACATTGCCAATCCTGAAATTGTCATCAGTGGTGATAATAGCTTGTTTCCATGTTTTTCAATCCAGCTTCGGATCATTGCCAATAAGGTGCCGCTGGCTCCATACCCCAACAGTGCAATAGAAATGACCATATAGGCAAAATAGCTCCACTGGACAGCCGAGATCAACTGCATCAATACTAGTTGAAAGGCTATCATAGAAGCCGAAAGAAGTCCTAAAGAAAAGTATATCCTTCTGCTCATATACTTTATTGATCTGTCAGTCTATTTTTCCTGAGATCGGGTAAAAGGCACAAAACGAACCGGCATCAGGCTTTTGGTTGTCACTTTTTTAGCTTTCTTCTCGACTAACATAAGTGTTTGCACTAAAAAAGGTGAGCCGACAGGTATGATCATCTTACCACCTTCTTTTAGCTGCTGAATTAGCGAAGGCGGAATATGTTCAGCAGCGGCTGTAACTACTATGGCATCAAATGGCGCCTGCTCTTCTAACCCATGATATCCATCAGCGGTGATGACCTCAATATTTTGATATCCAAGCTCTTTCAGTCTATCTGTTGCACTTTTCCCCAATTCGGGTATGATCTCTATTGTATAAACTTTTTCTACTATTTCGGCTAATATTGCAGCCTGATAGCCCGATCCTGTTCCTATCTCTAACACCTTTCCATTGGGTTTTGGGTTGACAAGCTGGGTCATATAAGCAACTATATAGGGCTGTGAAATAGTTTGTCCGTAGCCTATGGGCAGCGGCCCATCAGAATAAGCCATTGAAGTATAAGCCGCAGGTACAAACAAATGACGTTCAACCTTTTGAAATGCTTCTAACACATTCGTTTGTACAATACCACGCTGTCGAAGCTGGTTTTGTACCATAGCAGCACGCTTCTGATCAAAATTCTGAGCGTATAATGGTGAGCTGACAATAAGAGTACCCAATAAAATGCTGAGCCACTTCATAATACATATTATTAAAGCAGCAAGATACGAAATTTAATCCCAGATACAGCATACATATTGCAATCAGATACATCTAAAATAAATATTTTTGTAGCTTAGAAAAGAATAAAGTTTCACTTTTTAAAATTTCTGATGCTGTATGACAAATGACTTGACTTTAGCCATAGGATCAAGGGTAAGCCATCCACAATACGGGAAAGGTGTTGTGATTCAGGTATATGCCGATTCGTATGAAATAACTTTCATGGATTATGGTACTAAAACTATATTACGATCTTTTGAAGGATTACAGATACTTGATTTCGAGGCAGGTGCAACCGATCTCTTAAGCTTTGAGAAGGTTGAACGAGTATTTACAAAGCTGATCCGCCAGTTTAGCGATATGCAGGAAACCGTTCCTTTAGGCTCTAAATGGAATGGGGGCATGATGATCCTTCAACCAGCTGATAAAAGCCTCAAATCCAAAGAAGTACCTATAGATGTGTTTTTTAATAAGATCATTATGGTACGCGACCGCCTGAGAGTGATGGAACAACGTATCAACAGCTCAAACCTGAGCAATGAAGAAAAAGTAAATTTACAACAGTATCTCACGCGTATTTATGGCAGCCTGACTACATTCAATATATTATTTGCAAACAAAGAAGATACCTTCGTAGGAGAGCAGAGTAAATAACAGGCTTTGGCAAGGGGGATGAGAAAGAAAAATGTGGGCATTACTGGATTCGAACCAGTGACTTCCACCCTGTCAAGGTGACACTCTAAACCAACTGAGTTAAATGCCCAACAAACAATAAGAACCTTGGCATACGTCCATTGTACTATAACACACTTTCAATAATGAAACGGTACAAATAAAGGACTAAGGATGGCAAAAATACGAATTTTTTATTACTGCAAATAAAAATTGATCCTCATGCTTTGCAGTATTGGAATAAGCTTTTTGATGAAGTTATTAATTAGTCTAAACAATTATATACATAGTTTTTACCGACTTTTGCATAAAACTTATTGTCTATGTCAATTTTTGATTTTGATCCTAACACAGCTTCATTACGGGATGCCGGACTGTATGGCCTTCCTTTCTCAGCCGAAGAATCGGATATCATTATCATTCCTGTCAACTGGGAACTGACGGTAAGTTATCGCGCAGGTACTTTTGGAGGACCAGAGGCAGTCAAAGAAGCTTCTATGCAGATGGACCTCTATCATCACGATTATCCCCAGCTATGGAAGAAAGGTATCTTTTTAGATGAATTTCCCGATCATTTCAAAGTCATACATGCCGGATTGCGAAAAGATGCCATCACCATCATTGAAGATATAGAATCAGGCAAGCTTGACCCGAACAAGACAAAATATAAAAAGATGTATGAAGGCATACGCAAAGCCAATGAAGACCTGATGTATTGGCTGCGCAACCGCATAGCTCACTGGAGATTGGAAGGAAAAACAGTAGGACTACTTGGCGGCGACCACAGCATCCCTTTGGCGTATCATGCGTATATGTCCGATAAACAACCGTATGGAATACTGCATATTGATGCCCACCTTGACTTGCGCAATGCCTATGAAGGATTTCAGTATTCTCATGCTTCAATCTTTTTTAACGCACTGAAGTTTAACACTATAACTAAATTAGTATCGGTCGGCATCAGGGATTATTGCGAAGAAGAGGTGCAGTATGTACAATCTAATGCCGGTCGTATTGAAGTCTTTTACGACAGAGACCTTAGAACACAACTTTTTGAAGGCAAGAGCTGGCGGCAGCTCTCCGACCTTATCGTAGCGCAATTACCTGATAGGATGTACGTTTCGGTTGACATAGACGGATTAGATCCCAAGCTATGCCCTAACACTGGCACCCCCGTTCCCGGCGGCCTCGATTTTGAAGAGCTGATGTATCTTTTCAACAGGCTGAAGGCATCAGGTAAAGAGATAGTTGGGTTTGACCTATGTGAAGTAGCACCGGGTAACGACCAATGGGATGGCAATGTAGGCGCAAGGGTGTTGTATCAGTTGTGTGGGTTAGCTGCCGGATAAGGCATTATCTGATCACAAACTCTGTATAACCGACAGGCTGTCCCGGGTGTATCACAACTTCTCTGATACGTGCCCAGGCCGGTCCAATGCGTAACCATTGGATAAACTCATCCAGATGCTCACCCTCCGCTTCAATATACACCGACCCATCCGGCTTATTCTGAACAAAACCTGTGATCCGTAGAACCTCAGCTTGCTTTCGAGTATGGTAACGGAACCCTACACCCTGTACCCTGCCATAAACTGTGATGATAGCAGCCTGATTCATGGGTTGAGCCGTTTTTGAATAATCGTATCAAGAGTGTCGTAAAGCTGTTCGGGATGAAAAGCACGCCAGTTGAAATCATCAAACTTACCACCAAAAGCAAGATAAAAATCTAAATGGGCCTGAATGAAATCGGCTATGACATGAGGTCTGAAATTCAAGCATATGATCCAGCCGTCATCAATATTATCAAACCATTCGGCATAATAATCGTCGCCGTCAGAATGGAAATTCAATATGTTTTCACCGATTATTATAAAATGCCTGATATCTTTCTCAAGAAGCCACTCTATCACGCCACGGTATAAAAACATAATATCGTTGTGCAGCACATCGTTCCACTCTCCCATCAGCTCGATGACACAAAACTTTTTCTCGTAATGGCAATAAAGCAGTTTCCCATACAGTGTCTGTGAGCCAAACTCATCCCATTGCGGATGGATCAGATAGTTATAAATTGCATGGCTGCAATGGGTCAGACTATATTTTCTACCGTAGAATGGTGAATGCGTATCCCGCTCAGCGGTATAAAACTGTCGCCATGTATAGTGAGGTTCAATATAATGCATGCTTTCTATCTTTTTTACCGGTGAATGAGTGGAGATATTGAATCAATATGGAGATGTGTCGAACCATCGCAACAATTTTATAACGCAAATTTGATACCCGGTATTTGTTTAAGTTCCCGATACAAACTGTCCATCTGCTCTTTGTCTAACAGAGTTACTCGTATGCTGTGACTTACATAGCTTTGACGGCTACTCAGCTTTACTTCCAAAAAGCTGAACGGTATTTTCAGTCTGAGCAGCATGCGTTCGATTTCTTGTTTCGACGCTCCGGTTTGCTGATCTAATTCAACCACTACCTTGAGTTCGTAAGTAGTAGGAAAGACCAATGTTTCGGAGGGTGCAGGCTGAGCTTGCTGTTGCCTGTCTTTTGAAGTTGTCATAGTTAAAACAGATTTGAAATGGTGATCGCCCCCCATTGATGAGGCCGTCCTCCTTTAAATTCAGGCGTCAAAGATACCAGTTTTATACCGAAGCAATATTTATGGCTTATATATGCTAGCCCAAGATGGGCTTCAACTACTATGCGTTTTATTTTAGTGGGGTCAATGACATACGGACTTTTTCGGTTGAACATACCTCCCATCAGGCTCGCATTATAGCCTGTCAGATGTCCTTCAATCCCACCAAAGATCACCAAAGGTGAGTTGTTCACCATCCAATGCCGGTTGTCAGGTAGCATATCCGTCCACTGTGTCTTTGTTTTGAGTGTGTTGGTGGCAGGCGTAAAGCTGAAATTCTGTCCTAAGCTGATCCGGCTCAGATAGCTACCTGCTTGAAAACCGGCCTGAAGATCCATCCTGAACGAGGGCGTACGTATGAGCTCTTTGAGAATCGAAAGATTATAATTCAGCAAGAGGTCGTTAGCAATCTGAAACCGCCATCCGGTGGGGAATAAATGATGTGTCATTTCCTGTATGGCTGAGGCAAGAGAAGCTCTGCCAATCACACCAAGCTGTAGCTCCGATCGAAGCACCATACCTTTGGCATCAAACTGGCTCATACGGAAAAAATTAAGTAACAATATGCCTGAAAAGGGTCGGTCGCCATACACAATCTCAGTAGCCTCCGGATATATAGAAGTGTACATATTTTGACGAAGGCTAAGCCCGTATTGATGGGTCTCAGCAGATCGCACAGCGGGAAAAAGCAGGGAAGGGAAAAACTTTTTTAAACCGGAATACATACATCCTATGGCAGCCCCATTGGTGAAATAATAATCCTTTTCGACGAAGATATCGTTTTCAAACTCTATAAAGAAAAGCAAAGGGCCTGAGCTTAGAGTGTTTTCATGCTGGAATATTGGACTGTTCAATAGAAGTAAGCTTTCCTCCCTTCTTTCCAATGCATCCGCATCAAGCAAAGTGAGTACACCAATATTCTCTTGATAGGAATGTATAACAGTTGTGGGTTCCTTTTCCTTCAACACAGCGGGTAAAGTTGGTATAAGTATCCTTGTAGAGGGTTCAGGCACCATATCAGGTAATGAAACCGTTTTGACTACAGAAACAGTACGATGCAGTATAGCCTCCGACTGCATATGATCCTGAGGGCACAGCACTGCTATCAAACCGAAAAATATAGAGCGTAAAATCCAACGCATCATTTAATTTGTTGTCTCTTAAAACGACAGTTTACTTTGTTTTTGCACAAAAATAAGATTAAAAACCGATTGAAATAATTTTTGACAAAAGACAAAACGAACACCAGTAACAGAAACTCGCAGCTTAATTGATAATTGACAATTGACAATTGACAATTGCTCCCTTCGGCAAGTGTTATGGTGAGCCTGCCGAACCGCTCAGGGCGCCGCATTGCCAATTGATTAGTAAGGACGAGCACATAACAGCCCATTTGACAAAAAAGTTTTACGATTGAACCTAAGTGCTAAAAACATCAACATATTAGTTAACCGTTTTACACCACACAAAACCCTGACACATTCCTTGACACATTATTTTTTAGCTACATCCTAAATTTGATCTAAGAAGCTGAAAGAGATTGAAATAAGCAGAGCAATATGCGGACACAGTCAAAAATCAAAATGAAGTGAGTAAATTTGCTACAGATAGACAGAAAAATAATAGCAATAGTGACAAACTGTAAACGATACACATGAAAGGCTTTAAAGAAAAGGCAGACTTGATCTGGAGAGTAGCTGATTTGTTGAGAGGAGATTACAAACAGTCGGACTACGGAAAGGTAATCCTGCCAATGACGGTGCTGAGGCGGTTAGACTGTGTGCTCGAGCCCACCAAACAAAAATTGTTGGACTACCTGCCCAGAGTAGAAGCAATGAAAGAAAGCGCCAAAGATATTGCGCTCAATAAAATTGCAGGGTTCAACTTCCACAACAGAAGTCAATTCAACTTTGACAGACTGATTGCCGATCCTGATAATATTGCTGTAAATCTTAGAAACTACATCAACGGCTTTTCGATCAGTGCAAGGGAAATTATTGAGTACTTCAATTTTGACGATCAGATAGATCGCATGGACGACCCGAAATCAGATATCCTTTTCCGGGTGGTGAAAGCATTTCAGGAGATTGACCTGACTGATATGGAGTCAATGGAAATGGGATACACATTTGAAGAACTCATCCGGAAATTTGCAGAACAGTCTAACGAGACTGCCGGAGAGCATTTCACTCCAAGGGAAGTCATACGCCTGATGGTAAATGTGTTGTTTATTGAAGACAAAGATATTTTAACCCAGGAAGGCATAGTGAAAACGCTTTATGATCCGGCTTGCGGAACAGGTGGGATGCTTTCTGTCGGCGAGCAATACGTGAAAGAACTAAATCCCAGGGCCGAGCTTAAAGTCTTCGGACAAGAAATCAATCCCGAATCATATGCCATCTGCAAATCAGATATGCTGATCAAAGGGCAAAACCCAAGCAATATCAAGTTTGGCAACACCTTTACAGTAGATGGGTTAGAAGATGAAAAATTTGATTATATGCTTTCCAATCCGCCTTTTGGTGTGGACTGGAAAAAAGCTGAAAAGATCATCAAAGCTGAAGCTTACAGCAAGGGTATGAGCGGGCGATTTGGTGCAGGACTGCCAAGGATCAATGACGGTTCCTTGCTTTTCTTGCAGCATATGATTTCAAAAATGAAGCCGGCTGGCAGTCGTATTGCCATTGTTTTCAATGGTTCGCCACTCTTTACCGGTGCCGCCGAAAGCGGCGAAAGCAATATCCGACGCTGGATCATTGAAAATGACTGGCTTGAAGCGGTGATTGCACTGCCTGACCAACTCTTTTACAACACAGGTATCAGCACCTATATTTGGATAGTAGCCAATAATAAAAGTACTAAGCGAAAAGGGAAGGTGCAACTGATCAACGCCAACGGTGCTAAAGATGAAGAGCTTCTTAAAGAAGCAGCACACATACAGCTCAATGCGCCACATAGCACCACTCCTATTACAGAAAATCGTTTTTGGCAAAAGATGGACAGAAGTTTAGGAAACAAACGAAAGAAGATAGCTGAAGATGGAAATGAAAAAGGCATAGGCTTTATCACTCAACTTTATGGCAATTTTGAAGAAAATGAATTTGTGAAAATTTACCCCAATGAATTTTTTGGCTATTGGCGTGTAACTGTAGAACAACCGCTAATAGAAGATGGAAAAGCAGTGAAAACAAAAGGAAAACCCAAAGCCGACACCTCGCTACGTGATTACGAAAACATTCCATTCTTAAAAAAAGATGCAAACGGAAATCTTGTATCTCAAACCATTGAGGAGTATTTTGATGAAGAAGTAAAACCCCATCTCCCCCGGGCATGGTTAGACCATAGCAAAACAAAAATTGGCTACGAAATGAATTTCACCAAGTATTTCTATGAGTTTAAACCATTAAGACCATTGGCGGAGATTAAAGCAGATATTTTGGCGTTGGAAGAGAAAACATTGGAAATGGGAAAAACTGTTTTAGACTGATGGCAAAAGAATTTCAAAACAAATACCGCATCGCATCAGCCTGTACCTATTGGTGGAACTGCAGTTGGAATGACGCCTGTTTTATCACCATTTGCACCCATAATCGTGAATGTTTTTTTGGAGAAATCGTACAATCACAATTTATAGCATCCCCATCAGGACAAATAGCAGAAACCATTTGGCATGAAATCCCCACACAATTTCCATATGCAGAATCAGGCAATTTTATGGTGACGCCCAATCATATCTACAGAATATTGATTTTGAATAAACCGT
>Ga0172377_10000244_pt1 | contig 48883 bp, 48 predicted proteins | sample Pumphouse3metaG_FD_119749 | JGI IMG/M metagenome (GOLD analysis project Ga0172377, IMG submission 119749) | Leachate microbial communities from a municipal landfill in Southern Ontario, Canada - Pumphouse #3 metaG | ecosystem: Engineered > Solid waste > Landfill > Unclassified | place: Canada...
CTGAAAATGGATATATTTTAAGTGGAAGAAGAGTAAACCTAGGTCCTAAATATTCACAAAAATTAAGACAAAAAGAGATCTCTCCTATCAACTTAGAAAACTCTTTTATATTAAGGTACCCCTTTATAGCAAAAGACTGTATAGAAGGTCATAGTGAGGAGGGTTTTAGATTTTCACCAAATGGCTTAATATACAAACTATTTCTAAAAAATAGAAAATCTACAAAATCACTCTTGGGATGTAACTACTCTTGCTTTAGAAAAGATATGTTTGCTATCAATGGATATGATGAAGATTATGGAGAAACTGCAGTAGGAGATGATACTGATTTAGAATGGAGATTTAAAGTTTTTGGATTAAAATTAAAATCTGCTAGATATATAGCTAATGTTTTTCATTTATACCATCCAAGAACACTTAGATATAGTATAAACTCAGATTTTGCCTTAGAGCGAATGTATAAAAGAAAACACACTAAAAGCTATATATGTGATACTGGTTTAAAACAGCACTAATTTTTATATATTTTTTTTACTTTTAAAGGGCTATTTTCATATTTAAAAATAGTTAAAAAAACTGAACTAAATAATACAAAAATCACCATAGATTGATTAATATGAAAACTTAAACCTAGCATTGAATGATTTATATAGAGTATTAAAAAAAGTATATGAAGATTTTTATATGTTTGTTCTTTTATTTTTAATCTAGCAAAAAAATAAAAAATTGATAAAAAGATCACAAAACCAACTATTCCTAATTGCACCAAATACTGTACAAATGCATTATGAAAATCTATATAATTTTCTGCAGCTTTTTCAGAAGATGGTTGATTGTCTAGTTTATGTCTTTTTAAAACATCTAATGCAAACATTTTTTCATCACCAATCCCTACTCCCAATAATGTAGGGTTATTTATGTACGATTCTGCTCCCGATACCCAAAGTCCAAATCTAACTGAAAAATCATTTGAATAATCATCATTGTAAACCATCATTTTAAAATCTTCCGTAAAACTATCAAACCCACTTTTGAAGACAGGACTAATTGTATAAGCTGAAGAAAAAATAACAGTAGCTAATAAAACTGTACCTATTGTAGCTTTTATCTTATTTTCAAAGCTTAAAAATCCAATAAAACACAAAGCTATCAAAAAAGCAAACTGCCCAGTTCTTCCACCATTGATAAAAAGATTACTTGTAGAGAAAATAAAAAATAGTCCATATACTACTCTCCACTTTAAGTCTTTTGTATAGATAATCTTATGCATCAATATAAAAGCAGTAAAGGCCAAATATGTACTATAGTTAGAGTGATCCATAAAAGGGCTTGGATCATGCGGTGAGACTCCAGCTTTTGTCCAAAGTTCAAAGAATATTCCATAAGAAGTAATCTCACTTATTAGCATACCAAGTAAAAAAGCAGAAAAAACTTTATCTATATACTCTTTTTTTAAACTTGTATAAATAATAGGTATAATAAGAAAATGATAATATTTTTTTACATAAACAAAAGCAAATAAGTTATCACTACTCCATATTATAGCCAAAGCACTATAGAATATAAAAACAAATATTGCCAATATTAAATAACTTTGCCTTATCTCTTCAAGTTTTCTTTTATAATCAGCTTGTAAAATCCATAATAACATAAGCATAATAGTTGCAAATGCCACCCCAGCTCTAGATATTGGCAAACAAAATGCATAAATAAGTATAAAATAGTTTATAACTACACTATAATCAAACTTTTGAAATAGATCACTTTTAAATTTATTGCTAATAAGTTTATTCATATTAAAATCTCCAAATACTCTTTTATTTCTCTATCTTGACTAAAATACATTTTTGCTAAATCCTGATTTTTATCAAGATTAAACTTAATATCTCCTCTTGCTACTTTTAATAAAGATTCTTTGAGCTTATCCATATTTCTATCTTCAACTAATTCTAAATCAAAACCAAGCTCTTTAAATTCTATGAAAGATGTATTTGCATATGAAATACATTTACATTTATCAAATAAAGCTTCAATAAATGAATTACTAAATCCTTCCCCATAACTAGGAAATAAGAAAATATCTGCCATAGCTAAATATTTATCAACTTCATTAGAAAAACCTATGAGTATAATTTTGTCTTTATACTCTATACTATTGTAAAAATTCATAAATTGGTTTTCATATTCATCTTCAAAGCCACCCAATAAAAAAAAGTCAAAATCTATATCATTTTTTACTAAAACTTCACAAGCTTTTATAGCATCAACTTGCCCTTTTCCTTCGCTAATTCTTCCAGTATGAACTAGTGTTAATTTTTTATTTTCTATTTTTTCTATTTTTTTTTCTTCCACTGAAGAGTAGATTAATACTTCTTTTGAATTCTTTCCAAAAGGAATAATATATCTTACATTCTTTTGTAAATGTTTACAAATAGAGACATGATAATTTACCCTACTATATACAAGTTTATGAAAAAAATCTTTTTTTGGAGTAGATTTTGTAGTCCCATGCCTTACTATTAAATTAATTTTAAAGCCTAAAAAAGCAAAATAAAGTGATTTCAGTTCACTAGCACCAAAATAAATAACATTTTTTATATCATAATTTTCTATAATCTCTTTTGCTCTATTTATAATATTAAAAGATAATGATTTTCTAAATGCAATAGACTCTAAACTTACATTATCTTTTTTATCAAAATAGTTATCAAAGTTTTTTTCTGTAAAACCATCTGTTTTTGTTACAAGAACTATTTTCATATAAGGTGATAGTTTTTTTGCTAATTTAATAGTATCAAGCTCCATGCCCCCAAAATTTGCAGATAAGCAAATAATTGCAGTATTTTGTTTTACATAGTTCATCTACTAAATTCCCTTATAGTCCTACAAATTTTCAAAACCATCTCCTCTTTAAGTCCAACAAAAACAGGCAAACAAAGTATTTTTTGACTTATATTTTGTGATATTTCACATATTTGACTACTTTTTAGATACTCTAAAGTATCAAGTGAAGGATAAAAATATCTTCTTGGATATATATCTTGCGTATTTAATGCTTTTTGCACACTTAAAAGCTCTTCTTTACTTTTAAAAATTACTGGCATATAGCTATAGTTTTGTGTAGCATTTATATTTTGCTCTTGAAACTTCACTATACCATCAAGCTCTTTTTTATAAAGCTCTATTATAACTTTTCTTTTATTTTTAATCTCTTTTATATCATCTAAAATACAAAGCCCCATAGCAGCTTCAAACTCATTCATCTTTGCATTAGTTCCTATATAAGGTATCTCTGTTGCACTTTTAATCCCAAAATTTATAAAATATCTTATCTTCTGGGCTAATTCATCATCATTTGTGATTATTGCCCCACCTTCAATAGTATGAAAAAGCTTAGTTGCATGGAAGCTAAGAGTCGAAATATCTCCATATTTTAGTATTGATTCACTCTTATACTCTACATCAAAAGCATGTGCAGCATCATATATCACTTTTAGATTATATTTTTTTGCTATTTTTTCTATCTCTTCTACTTCACAAGCATTGGCAAATACATGTACAGGAAGTATTGCACTTGTATTTTGGTTTATCATTTTTTCTATATTTTGTGGATTTATATTTAGACTATTTTCGTCTATATCAGCAAAAATAGGCTTCAAACCTGCTAGTACAGCTGAACTTGTGGTAGCTACAAAGGAAAAAGGAGTTGTTATTATCTCACCTTTTAACTCTAGTACCTTATATGCCACATCTAGTGCTATCGTACCATTTGATACTAAAATAATATTTTTCACACCTAAATACTCTTTTAGTCTAAGTTCTAGTTTTTGAACCATTGGACCATTGTTTGTAAGCCATGATGAGCTATAAATCTCATCTATATATGCTTTGTATTTTTCTATATCTGGTAGATATGATTTGGTTACATTTATCATTTATATCCTAGTTTTTTAAATATTTATCTAAATACCACTTTATTGTTTTAATAATACCTGTATCGAATGTTTCATCAGCTCTCCATCCAAGAGTGTTTTCTATCTTACTAGCATCTATTGCATATCTTCTATCATGACCTGCTCTGTCGGCTACAAAAGAGATTAACTCTTTGTAGCTCTCTAATGTTGAATGTTGAATGTTGAATGTTGAATTATTTTTGATAGGATAGATTTCATCTAAAATTTCACAAATCCTATTTACTATTTGAAGATTTGTTCTTTCATTTCTTCCACCTATATTATAAACTTCACCACTATTTCCAGTATGATAAACAAGATCTATTCCTTTACAGTGATCAAGTACATAAAGCCAATCTCTTATATTTTTACCATCACCATATATAGGTATAGGATTTCCTTTTAGGGCATTTCTTATAATAGTAGGGATTAGTTTTTCATCATGTTGTTTTGGCCCATAGTTATTTGAACAGTTTGTAATAACAGTATTTAATCCATATGTCTCTTGATAACTTCTTACAATCATATCACTACTAGCTTTACTAGCACTATAAGGAGAGTTTGGAGCATAAGGAGTGCTTTCTGTAAAAAGATTAAGTGGATCATCACTAAGTGTTCCATATACTTCATCTGTAGAGATATGATGAAATCTCGGTAATTTTGAATTTTGAATTTTGAGTGTTGAATTATCCTTTTCATTCATAATTAAACATTCATCATTATTAATTCCATTTAAATATCGTGAACGATATTTAAATGGCTTCTCCATCCAGTGTTTATATGCTACATCAAGTAGAGTAAATGTTCCATTTACATTTGTTTGTACAAATACTTCAGGGTTTTTGATACTATTATCTACATGTGATTCTGCTGCAAAGTGAATTACACCTTGTATATCATATTCAGTAAATATAAACTCTACTAATTCCCTATTACAAATATCACCTTTTATAAACTTATATCTAGGATTTCCTCCTACTTCTTTTAAGTTTTCCAAATCTCCTGCATATGTTAGCAAATCTATATTTACAAGATTATAGTTTGGATACTTTTCTAAAAAATATGGTACAAAGTTACTACCTATAAATCCTGCACATCCAGTTACTAGAATAGTTTTATTATTGTTATTAAACATCACTTTCCTTTACTAAACTATACAAGTACTCACCATATCCATTTTTAGCAAGTGGTTTTGCAATCTCTAAAATCTTCTCTTTATCAATCCATCCATTATTATAAGCTATCTCTTCAAGACAAGCTATTTTATACCCTTGTCTATGTTCAATAGTTTGTACAAATTGCCCAGCATCAAGTAAACTATCATGAGTTCCAGTATCAAGCCATGCAAATCCACGACCAAGAAGCTCAACCTTTAATTTACCTCTTTTTAGATACTCTTGATTTACAGTTGTGATTTCTAGTTCACCCCTATGGCTTGGTTTTACATTTTTGGCAATCTCTACAACACTATTATCATAAAAGTATAATCCAGTTACAGCAAAGTTTGATTTTGGTTTAGATGGTTTTTCTTCAATACTAATTGCTTGTTTGTTTTCATCAAATTCAACAACTCCAAACCTTTCTGGATCTTTTACTTGATATCCAAATAGAACACCACCTTCTTTAATTAAAGCTGCATTTTTCAACATAGGAGAGAATCCTTGACCATAGAAAATATTATCTCCTAAAATAAGGCATACACTATCATCTCCTATAAACTCTTCACCCAAAATAAAAGCTTGAGCCAAACCATCTGGGCTTGGTTGGACTTTATAGCTTAAACTCAAGCCCCAATCACTTCCATCTCTTAAAAGCTCTTCAAATCTTGGTAAATCCTCTGGAGTTGATATGATTAAAATATCTTTTATTCCTGCTAGCATAAGTACTGACAAAGGATAGTAAATCATAGGCTTATCATATATTGGAAGAAGCTGTTTACTTACACCTTTTGTGATTGGGTAAAGCCTTGTTCCACTTCCTCCTGCTAATATAATTCCTTTCATCTATCTTCTCCTATTATATTGTTTTCTTTAAGCCTATCTATCACCATTTGTGGTGTGATATTTTTCATACAGATATTATCTTGACATTTTTTCATAACGTCACTCTTATAGCAAGGACTACACTCTAATCCTAGTCTTATAATCTCTACCTTATTATATGGTGTCTTATATGGACCTGTTTGTTCTGCTGGAGTTGGACCTATTAGACAAAAAACAGGTGTATTAACCGCTGAAGCTATATGAGCTGTTCCTGTATCTGTTACTACCAAAGCTTTAGCATGTTCTATTACACTTACGAGTTCTACAACAGATATTTTTCCTACTAAATCTATAACATTCTCACTATACGGTTTAAGTGGCTCAAAAAACTCCACTTCATTACTAGCTCCAACCATCACTATCTTTTGATTTTTGGGCATCATATCTAAAAGCTCTTTCCATCTATAGTAAGGCCAAGCTCTATAGTTGATTCTCTTTTTTTTATTGTGTGAATTACTAGGACTAAAAACTATATAATTTTCAGGTAAATCAAACTTTTTTTCAAGATCATCATAACAAGCCCCCTCTAATGTAGGAAAAGAATCCCTTATAATATCTTTACTTATAATTGTAGCATAAAACTCTTTACAAATCTCTACCATATGAGTTTTACTTATCTTAATATCTTCACAAAACCAGCCTATTTTTTTATTTGCTTTGATATTTTGCAACAGGCTCTTAAACTGTTTACCCATCTCAAAGTTTATTAGTATATCATAAGGCTCTTTTTTAGAATAGTTAATAATCTTTTTTTTTTGTTTACTGAAAAAAATAGGTACTTTTTTATGTTTTAGATGAAATACTTTATTTATTCTATCTTCATTATCAAAAAGTTTTGCACTAGATGGAGTGGAGAGAAAATCTATTTTTACATCTTTACCATACTCTTTATATAAAGCATCTATTATAGATGTTGCATATACTAGATCACCCAAAGCACCACATCTAACTACCAAAACCCTCACCTTTTGCCTTTATAGATATGTGGATACTCTTCTTTAAACCTTCTATGTTGCCACATCCATTGATCTGGTAAGGCTCTTATTTGCTTCTCTATAGCATCTGCTTGAGCTTGAGTTAAAGACTCTATGCTAGAGCTACTATCCATAAGTATTGGAGGATAGACAATAATTTCATATTTTCCAAACTCTTTTAGTACTGCAAAAGCAGGTAAAAGTACAGCATCAAACTTCATAGCAAGTCTAGCAGGAACATCCGTTTGTAAAGCCTTTTTACCAAAAAGTTCCACTTCTATACCACCTTTTGAAGATGATGTATGCTGATCTACCACAAGTCCAATATTATACTTAGATTTCAAAGCCTTCATAAGTCCTCTTGTAGCCCCATCTCTATCTAAAATATTACAATCATCTAAAGTTCGTTTTTCTTTTAGTTCTTTATTTAAATATTGGTTATTTAAAGGACGCCCTACTACACTTATAGGCTTATATTTTGCAAAATATCTACTTAAAAGCTCCCAATTACCATAATGAGCAGTAATAAATATAATACTTCTATTTTGCTTTATAGCCTCTAGTATATACTCTTCACCAATTATAGTTATTTTTTTTGATAATTGCTCTTTAGACAAAGAAGAGTTTATAATAAACTCATATAGATTATATGTTAGATTTTTATAAGAGTTACTTATAATCTCTTTTTTTCTCTCTAAGCTCAAGCCATCACCAAAGACAAAATCTAGATTTTCCATAGGTACAAGTTTATGCTTACCATCAAATTTTTGAATCAAATATGTTAAAAAATTCAAAAAACCCTTTGCTACTTGATTTGGCATAATAATAAATAGCATTTTTACTATTTTGTATAAGATATAAAAAGAAAAATCTTTTAGAACAAATCCCTCTTCATTTTTTTCTAAACTCAAGCAAAATCTCCTATGCTTGGCCGCTAATATCCAAAACTGCTTTTAGCATACCATCTTTTTGAATAACTTTTAAACTTGCACGTAACGAACTCTTTTGTCTGTTGATTTGCCCTTCTATACTTTTTAATACATGCCAATACTTCTCATAAAAAGGAACATCAATTACTTTGATTTTCTCTCTTCTTATGATATCTATAATCTCTTTTATAGAATATATATAATAAATCTTATTTATGGCTCTTTGAGATCTATACTCTTTCATAATTTCTAAGTTTTTTATCCATACTTCTTTTTCTATACCATTAACTGAGACTAGATTTTTTATATTTTCTATCTCATCTTCTAGTTTTTGTTCATATAAACTAGCCTCTTTTTCCACTCTTTCTTCTATGGATTGTTCATGACTTAATAGTATATTTACCAACTCATCATCTGCTATTCTTTTTGTGCTTAGATCATAAGAGTAGTGACTTTGTTTATCAAAATCTTTATCAATGGCCTTTAAAATTTGTGCAGAAATCATTAAATATACATACTTATCTTCTTTACCATCTTTAAACTCAATCCCATATTGTGAAATCATAGGTCTTGGTCCACTATATTTTATTTTACGCATAGACATCTCCATTATAATGTTTTTATTCTATCAAATCAATCTTTTATTTTTGCTTAATTCTTCTATACCATTTTAGAATAAAAATACAAAAATCTTATCTTAACAAATACTTAACATTCTTTAGATACAATACCATTATGCTAAAACAGAAAATTTTATTATTAGAAGATGATTTACTATTTGCCGAGAGCCTTTGTGAATATTTACAAAATTGTGATTTCATAGTTGATTTGGCCTCAAATATACAAGAAGCTCTAGAGATGTCATATAAAAGCAATTATGATTTATATATATTAGATATCAATCTACCAGATGGCTCTGGATTAGAGTTGCTTAAAAGTTTGCGAGAATCAGACAATAAAACTCCAGCTATATTTTTAACCTCTTATAGAGATAAAGATACTTTATGCAAAGGTTATATTAGTGGATGTGATGATTTTTTAAATAAACCCATAGATTTAGATGAACTATACTATAAAATAGTAGCTATTTTTAAAAGAAGTGGAACGTTAAATAAAAAAATAAAATTGTGTGAAAATTTTGAATATGATTTACTTAAAAAAGCTCTTTTTTGTGATAATGAGCTAGTAGTTTTACCACAAAAAACTGCACTACTACTTGATTTATTTGTTAAAAACAGTGGTGAATTAGTAAGAAAAGAGGATATCGTATCATATCTTTGGAGTCCTCAAGAAAGCTATAGTGAAGGCTCTATAAGAGTCTATATCAACCAACTTAAAAAACTTCTAGGTGAAAATATTATCAAAAACCATAAAGGTTTAGGATATACATTTGAAAACTAAAAAATCTGATTTTATATTATCACATTTTATTTTAGTATTTTTTATCGTTTTAATCTCTTTATTTATACAAAGTTTACTTATAGAAAATTTTGATATACACAATATAATAAATACTTTTGTATTAAATATAATAATAGCTCTATTCTTTTTATCTATATATAAAGTATTTAGTAAATCACTTTTTACAAATATTTTTGAAACAGAGAAAAATCTTGATAATAAAATCAAAAAAACACTACATGAGTTAAATACTCCAGTAGCTACTATACTTTTAAACACAAATATGTTAAAAAAAACTACCATAGATGAAAAGTCATTAAATAAACTATCAAGAATAGAGCAATCTTGTGCTAAATTGTTGGAGCTATATGATGATATGGAGTATTCAATCAAAAAAGAGATAGAAAAAATAGATACTACTACATTTAGTTTAAAAAAGACAATATTAGAAGTAAAGGATAATTATAATGACTTATTAAATAAGTCAAATCTATCTTTTTATATAGATATAGATGAAAAAATAACTATAAAAACAGATAAAAAAGGATTTATTCAAGCTATATCAAATCTAGTATCAAATGCAATAAAATACAATAAACCTTCTGGTTTTATTAAAATATATTTTAAAAACAATACTCTATATATAGAAGACAATGGTGTAGGAATAGATCCTAAGAATCTTTTTTTAGTTTTTGACTCTTTTTATCAAGAAAATATCCAAAACAGAGGCTTTGGACTGGGACTATCTATGGTAAAAGATTTTTGCGATAATAATAAAATCTCAATAAATATAAACTCTAAAGAACAAAAATATACAATAGTCTCTCTAGATATTCAAAATATTATGGTATAATGCCCCTTTAAAACCCAAAATTAAATGGAGAAGATATGACAAATGCACAAAAACTAAAAAACTTAATAGAAAATGAAGTTTTACCTGAAATTGAAGAGAGTATTGATTATTTATTTGAACTAGTAAACAACAAACAAGCTACTTCTGAAGATAAAGAGGAGCTCAAAGTAACTCAAGATCTTTTAAAAGCTTTCAATGAGATTTTAGTTGAATTAGAAAATAATGAAATAGATGAAGAAGAGTGTTTGCAAATCATCGAAGAGATAGAAGAGATGAGAAGCTATGATGAAGATGATTTATAATTTAAAATAACCAAAATGAAAACAAAAACCTTAAATTTTTTAAAAGAGTTTAAACCACAAATTTTTATAACACTTAAACAAGGCTATAAACTAGATTATTTTAAAAGTGATCTATTTTCTGGGATTACAGTTGCTATAGTAGCCTTACCTCTTGCTATGGCATTTGCTATTGCTAGTGGAGTTGAGCCTGAAAGGGGACTTTTTACTGCTATTATTGCTGGACTTTTGATCTCTATATTTGGAGGAAGCAAAGTCCAAATAGGAGGTCCAACTGGAGCTTTTGTAGTTATTTTATATGATATAGTTTTAAGATTTGGATATGATGGCTTAGCAATTGCAACTATTATGGCTGGAGTTATCCTTATAATGATGGGATTTTTACGTTTTGGGGTAGTTTTACGATATATTCCATATCCTGTTATTACTGGATTTACAACTGGAATTGCTCTTATAATCTTTTCATCAACTATAAAAGATTTTTTTGGACTAAATATAGAGCAATTACCATCTGATTTTATTGGAAAATGGGAGCAGTATTTTTTACATATAAAAGATATAAATATTTTTGCTGTTATTATAGCAGCTTTTAGTATCTATATAATCCTCAAACTAAAAAAACAATACCCAAAAATACCAGGACCCATAGTAGCCGTTATAATAAGTGGATTTATAGTCTATTTATTTGGTATTGGAGTAGAGACTATAGAGTCTAAATTTGGATCAATTCCAAATACATTACCTAGCCCCTCTTTTCCCGAACTCTCTTATGAAAAGATAAAAGCACTAATTCCTTCTGCTACTACTATAGCTTTACTTGCAGCTATTGAGTCTTTGCTTTGTGCAGTAGTTGCTGATGGAATGACAGGTGATAGACATGACTCAAATACAGAGCTTATAGGGCAAGGTATAAGTAATATCGGCTCTATATTATTTGGTGGTATAGCAGCAACTGGAGCAATAGCAAGAACTGCAACCAATGTCAAATCAGGTGCCAAAACTCCAATATCTGGTATTATTCATGCTATTTTTATATTTTTATTTATGTATGCATTAACAGAATATATAGTAAAAATCCCTATGGCTACACTAGCAGCTATTCTTATCATAGTAGCTTGGAATATGAGTGAAATTGAACACTTTATTCATATACTAAAAGGACCTAAAAGTGATGCTTTAGTGTTACTTATCACATTTTTACTAACAGTATTGGTTGATTTGACTGTTGCTGTTCAAGTAGGTGTTATATTAGCTGCGTTTTTATTTATCAAAAGAATTACAGATGTTATAGATGTACAAGATAATAAAATCAAGTTCAATGAATTTTATGCTCAAAATGATGATATTGTAGATGATCCAGATGCAATAAGCAAAAAAATCATTCCTGATGGTGTAGAAGTTTATGAAATCAATGGACCATTTTTCTTTGGTGTAGCAGATAGACTTCAAAATGTACTAGATAAAATAGAAAATAAGCCAAAAGTATTTATACTAAGAATGAGAAAAGTTCCAGTTATAGATGCTACAGCTATGCACGCTCTTAGTGAGTTTTATCAAAACTGCAAAAAAGATGGAACTTGGCTAGTTCTTTCTGGTGTAAGTGAAACTCTTGAAAAGACTCTTGAAAAATCTCAATTTTTCAAAAGTTTTAATAAAAGATATATGGCAAAAGATATAGATGAAGCACTAGCTATTACAGATGAGATTTTAGCAGATATTATGCAATAGCCTAACCATTTGCTAAAATAACTTCTACTATCTCTTGAAGTATATCTTCAGCTTTATCATTATCTACTTGGCAAGTACCAGCTTTTTCATGTCCACCACCGCCATATCCTAGCATCAACTCACCAATATTGGTTTTACAAGATCTATTAATAATAGAATGCCCTATAGCAAAAACACTATTTTGTTTCTCTCTTCCCCAAAGTTTATGTATAGAAATATTTACTTCTGGATATAAAGCATATATCATAAACCTATTCCCTGGATAAATAGTATCTTCATTTTTATAATCAACTATCACAAGATTTTCTTTTATTGTTGAGACTTTTTTAAGCTGAGCTATAAAATCATCTTTATATCTATTGTATAGTTCTACTCTTTCTTGAACATCTGCTAAACTCATAATCTCTTCTATAGTATGATCTTTACAATAATCAATCAAATCCATCATAAGTTGATAGTTTGATATTCTAAACTCTCTAAATCTTCCAAGTCCAGTCCTACTATCCATCAAAAAACTAAGTAAATCCCAACCTTTTGGATTTATAATCTCCTCTTTTGTAAACTGAGCAGCATCAGCTTTGTTTGCTGCATCCATAAGCTCTCTAAAAGATGGTGGAAAACTAAGATCTCCTCCATAATACTCATATACAACTTCAGCCGCACTAGGTGCTGATGCTACTATAATATGGTTATCTCTTTTTTCATTTCTTATTGTTTCACTTAAATGGTGATCAAATACTAAATAAGCATTCTCAACATATGGTAAATTCGTAATAATATCATTATTAGTAATCTCTATTTTACCATCTTGCATATCTTTTGGATGAACAAATAATATATCATCTATAATATTAATATATTTAAGCAAAGATGCACAAACAAGTCCATCCATATCACTTCTAGTTACTAATCTATATTTTTTATCCATATTTACTCCATTGATATATCGTTATCTTTAATTTTATCATCAATAAACTTTAATTCTCTTCTTTTTATCTCTTTTTTAATACCATCTTTTGTAAATCCATCTTTTATAACATCATAAGAGTTAATATCTGTTTTTAACTTCTCTTTATAAATCCCCAACTCTTTAGCTTTAACTATAATATCTTGATTTATAGCTCCTAGCCACTGATATATTGGTATATCCAAAGATATTATATATAAACCTCTATCATCTATATTAAAATCAAGCTTTTTTTGAGAAAGAATTGTTTTTTTATATCTTAGAGATTTGATTATTTCAAAGTCTATCTCTTTAAAAGAGTTAATTATATATAAAAAATAGTATTCATAATACTCTTTTTGAAAATATTGCCTTGATTTTTTGATTATTTTATAGATTTTAAAAAACTCTTTATTTGTTAAGCTAACTTTAAGATAAGTCTTTAAAAATCCTATTTTATAAAGATAATAAAAAGCATATTCTAAATATTGTGTCTTAAATATCATCTCTAGTTCATTTGAGACTCTTTCATGGCTTAAATCATCTAATGAGATAGTTTTAAATAGCTCTAGACTATGTCGCTCTATCCTAAATCCAAATCTAGCAGCAAATCTAATACCCCTTAAAACCCTTAAACTATCTTCAATAAAGCTTTTTTTATCGACTATTTTTATACATTTATTGTTTAAATCTTCAACTCCACCATAAAAATCCAAGATCTCATCACTATATATATTTTGCATTAAAGAGTTGATTGTAAAATCCCTTCTTTTAGATGCTATTTGTTCATTATTTATATATGCAACTTCAAAGCCATCGTGTCCATAGCTTGTTTTTGTTTCAGTTCTTGGAAGCGAGATATCAACATTTTTATATTTATAGACAAAAAAAGATTTTCCAACACCACTAGCACCGATGTTTTGCATAAGAAAAGTAAAGGTCTCTATATCAATATCATAAACTTCTATATCAATATCATCACTATCAATTCCAAGAAATTTATCTCTTACATAGCCACCAACAAAATAGACTCTTTTTGAGTAAGGAAAAAATAATTTTTTAAGATAAGCTAAAGTTTTTTGTTTACATTTGTTCATTTAACACTCATTTAATAGACAAATGTTACAATTTCCAAACTAAACAACAATTTCCTCCTAAATTTTGAAAAAGCAAGGTTGTATAAAACCTTGCTTTTTTATTGCAAACTACTCTATAAAATTTGCTATTATATCACCCATTTCAGAAGTTGATACTACTTTAACTGCATCATATGATGCTAAATCTTTTGTTCTATAACCTTGCGAGAGTGCTTTTTTAATAGCATTATCTATCATATTAGCCGCTTCTTCTTCACCTAAAGAAAATCTAAGCATCATAGAAGCACTGCTTATTGTAGCTATTGGATTAGCTATACCTTGACCTGCTATATCTGGAGCTGAACCATGGATTGGCTCATAAATAGCTGTTTTATCCCCTGTTGAAGCTGAAGGTAAAAGTCCAATAGAACCACTTAGCATACTAGCCTCATCACTTAATATATCTCCAAAAATATTACCAGTTAGCATCACATCAAATTGTCTTGGATTTGCTATTAGTTGCATTGCTGCATTATCTACATACATATGTGATAGCTCAACATCAGGATACTCTTTTGCTACTTCTATAACTGTATCTCTCCAAAGTTGGCTTACATCAAGTACATTTGCTTTATCAACTGAGCATACTTTTTTTCTTCTTTTTTGTGCTAGTTTAAATGCAGTATGAGCTATTCTTTTAATCTCTGGAACACTATATACCATAGTATTCCAGCCTTTAATATCATCTTTACCTCTTGGCTCACCAAAATATATACCACCAATAAGCTCTCTTACAACCATCAAATCAACACCTTTGATAACATCTGCTTTTAAACTACTTGCATTGATAAGTTCATCATAAACAAGTGCTGGTCTTAAGTTTGCAAATACACCCATCTCTTTTCTAAATCTAAGTAGTCCCGATTCTGGCCTAAGCTCTCTTGGTAAAGAGTCCCATTTATGTCCTCCAATAGCCCCAAATAAACAAGCATCACTATTTAAAACACCTCTTATAGTCTCTTCTGGTAAAGGATTACCTGTAATATCTACAGCAATTCCACCCATTAAATACTCTTCATATTCTAAGCTAAAACCACTTTTATAAGCAACCCTATCAAGTACCTTCATCGCTTCATCTACGATTTCAGGACCTATTCCATCACCTTTTATTATTGAAATTTTATATGACTTCATTTATTTTACCTCATTTTTTGCATAATTCATCAATCCACCAGCACTCAAAAGCTCTTGCATAAAAGGTGGAATTGGAGTAAATTTATATATTTTATTTGTTGTTAAGTTTTTGATCTCTCCAGTATCAAAATCAATCTCTATATTATCACCCTCTTTTATCTCATCGCTTTCTTTAAGCTCAAATATAGGAAGTCCCATATTAAAAGCGTTTCTATAAAAGATCCTAGCAAAACTCTTTGCTACTACAGCTCCAACACCCGCAGCTTTTAGAGCTATAGGAGCATGTTCTCTACTGCTCCCACTTCCAAAATTTTCACCAGCAACTATTATATCACCTTTTTGGACTTTTTTTGCAAATGTAGGATCAGCATCTTCCATAACAAACTTAGCTAAATGAGCTGGATCTGAGCTATTTAAATATCTTGCAGCAATAATTAAATCTGTATCTATATTGTCTCCAAAATTCCATACTTTTCCATTAATTTTATCCATATTATATATCCCAATAATTAAATTTTCTGTATTTTATCTAAATTTATAAAAGAACTTCTTTAAATGAACCAATTTTAAAGTATTTTTGGATATAATGTACCTTCATTAGCACACTACAACAATCAATTTATAGTGATTGCAAGAAAATCTATAAAAAGGGTAATAATGTCCAAAGATTTAAATAAAACTATTGAAAACTTAGCAAAAGAGTACAAGGATAGTGTATTAACTTATGAAAAACTAATTACGATTTTTCCAAAAGTACCTCCAGTTGCAATAGTCAAGAAGCTTATTGCTTTGATACAATTATATAATATTACACTAATAAGCTCACAAGAAAAAGCTTCTTTATTAAATGCTTTTGAAGAGAAGAAAAAAGAAGAACTCCGTGCAAAATCTATTGCAAATGCCGAAGATGACGAGTATGATTTATTAAAAAACAAAGAGTTTTTAGAGTGGAGTAGAAGTGACTCGCCTGTAAGGATGTATTTACGAGAAATGGGGCAAATACCACTTCTAACAAAAGAAGAAGAGGTAGAAATAAGCAAACAAATAGAAGTGGGTGAAGATGCTATTTTAGATGCTATTTGTTCGGTTCCTTATCTAATAGACTTTATTTTAGAGTATAAAGAGCCTTTAATGAATCGTGAGCGAAAAGTTAAAGAGTTATTTAAAACTTTTGATGATGAAGAAAACGAAGAAAATGAAGAGATTGAAGAAGAAGATGATATAGATAGTGAAGATATAGATGATCTTGATGAAGATAGTAGTAAAAAAGATAAAAAAATAGATAAAAGAGCAGAGGCTATTTTAGAATCATTTAAAGATTTAGAAAAGGCAAAAAAAGAGTGGATGAAGCATATGAACAAAGAAGCACCAGAAAGTGCTACTGAAGTAGAGCTTATGCAACATAATCTACATAATGCTTTTAGAAAAAATACATTAAAACAATCTCTTATAGATTTAGGGCCTACAAGTAAACTTATAAGTGAAATAGTAAAATCTATGGAGACTGCACTAAAATGTGATACTGGTTTTGATAATGAACTAAAAAGATTAGAGTATAATCTTCCTTTATTTAACGATATTTTAGTAAAAAACCATGAACAAATCTTAAAAAATATTGTAAATCTATCAAAAGCAGAGATTACTGCTATGGTTCCAGAGGCTACTATGGTAAGTACTTATATGGAGATAAAAAAGTTATTTCAAACCAAAGAGGCAAGTAAAGCTGGTTTTGATTTAGAACCAGAGCAACTAGAGGCTATTTTAGAGCAGATTAAAAGAGGAAAAAATATAACCGATAAAGCCAAAACAAGAATGGCTAAATCCAACTTAAGACTAGTAGTTTCTATTGCAAAAAGATATACAAATAGAGGGTTGCCATTTTTAGATCTTATCCAAGAGGGAAATATAGGACTTATGAAAGCTGTTGATAAGTTTGAATATAAAAAAGGATATAAGTTCTCAACATATGCTACTTGGTGGATAAGACAAGCTATTAGTAGGGCTATTGCAGATCAAGCAAGAACTATTAGGATACCAATACATATGATTGAAACTATTAATAGAATCAATAAAATCATAAGAAAAGGGCTTCAAGAAACTGGTAGAGAACCAGATGTTGAAGAGATAGCAAAAGAGATTGGTTTACCTGTTGATAAAGTAAAACAAGTGATTAAAATAACAAAAGAACCTGTATCACTAGAGGCTCCTATAGGTAATGATGATGATGGTAGATTTGGTGACTTTGTACCAGATACTCACTCTCCTACTCCTATAGAAAATATTATGAAAGAGGATCTTCAAAATCAAATAGATCAAATCCTAGGGCAACTAAACGAAAGAGAACAAGCTGTTATAAGAATGAGATTTGGACTTATGGATGATGAAAGTGATAGAACGCTAGAAGAAATTGGTAAAGAACTCTCTGTAACAAGAGAAAGAGTAAGACAGATAGAATCAAGTGCTATCAAAAAACTAAAACACCCAAAAGTAGGTAAAAACCTTAAAACCTATGTGGAGAGCTAAAACTCTACCTTATACCTTATATAATAAAGTAGTGATAGGCTAAAACCTATCACTACTTTAGATAAAATAATTTATCTATATAGCATCTTCATCTTGTTCTTTGGTTCTAATTCTTATAATCTTCTCAATAGGAGAGATAAAGATTTTTCCATCACCTATTTCACCTGTTCTAGCTGATTCTATGATTACAGATGTTATAGCATCAACATCTGCATCTTTTACAACTAATTCTAGTTTAATCTTTGGTATAAAATCAACAATATACTCAGCACCCCTATAAAGTTCGCTATGTCCTTGTTGTCTTCCATATCCTTTTACTTCTGATACAGTCATACCTGCAACTCCAACTTGTGCCAATGCCTCTTTAACCTCTTCAAGTTTAAAAGGTTTAATTACAGCTTCAATTTTTTTCACATTTAATCCTTTTCTTTAATATAACTATTTTAACAAAATTTTATTAAATTAATATTAAGAAAATGCTCGTTTAAACTCTGGATAAGCTTCCAATCCACACTCTTCTACATCTAATCCTTGTATCTCTTGATCTTTTTTTACTCTTAAAGGTACTGTTTTATTTATAATATATAAAACCATATAAGAACCTACAAAGGCAAATACTCCTACAACAATAACACCTTTTAATTGCCCTAAAAAGGTTATATTATCTGCATTTGAAGCAAATATTCCAACCGCTAATGTTCCCCAAATTCCGCATATCAAGTGGACAGACAAAGCTCCTACTGGATCATCTATTTTAAATCTATCAAACATAAATACACCAAAAACAACTAATATCCCACCAATTGTACCTATTAAGATTGGCATATAGATATTAAATAAATCTGCTCCAGCAGTAATTGAAACCAAGCCACCTAAAGCTCCATTTAAAATCATAGTAATATCAAATTTTTTAAACATTATTTGCATAATTATTGCAACTACAATAGCCCCGCTTAAACCTGCTGTATTTGTGTTTAAGATTGTAAGAGCAACTAATTCTGCATTTTCTTTAGAAGACATACTTCCTATACTACCTCCATTAAATCCAAACCAGCCAATCCATAGTAAAAAAGCTCCCAATGTTACCAAAGGTATATTTGAAGCTGGAATAACTTTGATACCTCCTTCTTTTGTGTATCTTCCATTTCTTGCACCAATAATTAAAATAGCTGCAAGTAAAGCCCAACCACCCGTACTATGAATAACTGTAGATCCAGCTAAGTCATGTATTGTTATATTAAATATTGTATTTTTTAAAAAATCTGTTCCCCATGTTATATTTACAGCAATTGGATATAAAATAGATCCCATTATGATAGTAAAAAGTAACAATGGAACAACTCTAGTTCTTTCACTAATTCCACCACTAATAATATTTATAGCCTTACCAACAAATGCCATTTGAAATAGAAAGGTTGCATATTTACTCATATTATCACTTCCAAAATCTCCAAAAGCCAACGAGTAACCAAAAAGTAAAAAGGATAGTGAAGCAATTGAGTAAATGAGGATATTTATAGTCAAGACAGAAGTAACATTTTTTGTTCTTACGATACCAGCTTCCAACATAGCAAAACCAGGAACCATAAAAATAACTAACGTCATCGCAAACAGTGCATAAAGCGTATCAATAACAAATGGTATTGAATCCATGAAGATCGTCCTTTTTTAGAGTATAAACCCAGCGCTGGACTAGCCGCATTTTATCCAATAAAACCTTAAATAAAGTTTATACATTATGTCCTTTATCAACAAATTTATAAATTTATAGAGGATTTTACAAACATTCAGTATATATTAAGCTTTTATTGTTCTAAATAAATATGATTTTAGGTAGATATTAAATTTTATCTTTAAAAAAGCCAAGCGTTATTCCAAAAATTGGTACAACGCTAACACCAGCTAAAAGTCCATATATATCTAAAATTTCATTATTTTTCAAAAAGAAAAATCCAACAACCAAAAGTACATACCCTGCTATTCTATAGATTGAAGCAAAACTAGATAGAGATGATATGGTATTTTTAAGATTACTATTTTTAAGATTTTGTTTTTCTTCTTTTATAATGCTCTTTATCTCTTCAGAAGTGAAATCTTGCTGCTCATTTATCTCAAAATCATCATACAAATCATAAGGATCTTCTATTTTATCTATATCATCTCTTTCATCTATCAAAGTATGCTCTACTCTTGATTTTACATTTTTATAGTATCCAAAAAATGTACCAAGAACTATAAAAATAGAGCAAAAAAATGCTACTTGTGAACTTATAATAAAATTATTTCCACCAAAAAACGCACCTATGGCTATAATAAATAGATCTATAGCTAGTAGCAATAAAATTAATATTTTAATCATCTTCTTTTGATTTATAACCATGCTTTGCCATATGTGCATATCTAGGATCATTTTCAAACTCACTAAACTCTTGTTGAGCTCTTTTGTATGCTTTATAAATATTTAATCCAGCTCCAGCTATTCCCCAAAATACTCCAAGCCACAAAGTCCATCCCCATCCAGTAAGAGCCTTTAGCCCTACTCCTATAGCTACTCCTATCAAAACAGCAGCTACCATAGAAATACCCAATGAAAGATTGTCTAGTGCTTGAAGTTTACCTTTATGTTTTGGTGTTTCTTGCATTCTTTATCCTATAACTGCAAATACTTCACTAGCAGCTTTGATACACTCATCTAGATCATCATAGCTTATAGCAGTACTTATAAATCCTGCTTCATATTGACTACAAGCAAAATAAAAACCTTTTTTCAACATCTCTTGATGAAACTTAGCAAATCTATTAAAGTTACAATTACCTACTTCAGCAAAGTTTGTAGGAGATTTATCTATAAAGAAAAAGCCAAACATACTTCCTCTTGTATCTACTTGAAGATCAATATTTGCTTTTTGTGCTTCAGCTTTTAGTCCATCTACTAAATATCTAGCTTTTTTTGATAAATCTTCATAAATCTCTTTTGAATTTGCTTTTAGTTTTTGCAAACTTGCTATTCCTGCTGCCATAGCTACAGGGTTACCACTTAAAGTTCCAGCTTGATATACAGGACCATCTGGACTAAGTACTGACATAATCTCTTTTGAAGCAGCAAAAGCACCAACAGGCATACCAGCACCTATAACTTTACCAAATGTTATCATATCAGGCTTAATATCAACTATACCACTAGCTCCTTTTAAACTAGCTCTAAATCCACTCATAACTTCATCAAATATAAGCAATGCCCCATGCTCATCACAAAGCTTTCTAATCTCAGCTAAAAACTCTATTTTAGCAGGAACCAATCCCATATTACCAGCTATTGGCTCTATAATAACACATGCTATATCTTTGCTATCAGCAAAACATCTTCTTAAGTTTTCTATATTGTTATATTCACATAAAAGTGTATGTTTAGTAAGATCAGCAGGTACTCCTGGGCTACTAGGAGTTCCAAAAGTAGCTAAGCCACTTCCTGCACTTACAAGCAAACTATCACTATGCCCATGATAACAACCTATAAACTTAACTATATCATCTTTTTTAGTATATCCTCGAGCTAGTCTAATAGCACTCATAACAGCCTCTGTTCCACTACTTACAAATCTAAGCTTATCTATACCATCATACATATCTACTATCTCTTTTGCTAGTTGTGTCTCAAGAAGTGTAGGTGCACCAAAACTTAAACCTTTTTTAACACTTTGTATTACCGCATCTTCAATATCTTGATCACAATGTCCAAATATCAAAGGTCCCCAGCTTTGAACAAAATCAATATATCTATTTCCATCTATATCATATAGATAAGCTCCTTTACCACGGTCAATAAAAACAGGTGTTCCACCTACACCTTTAAATGCTCTAACTGGTGAATCAACTCCCCCAGGGATTACTTCTTTTGCTTCATCAAATGCTTTTATACTATTATTTATCATACTATTCCTTCTTCAATATTTAAGTGATTTTATCTAATTATTCTTTAATATCTCTTTTTCAAAATCAAATGCAGATAATGGACGGCTTTTTAAATATCCTTGGAATGAATCACAACCACTTATCCTTAAAAACTCCAACTGCTCTTTTGTCTCTACACCCTCAGCTAAAACCTCAAAACCAAAATTATGTCCTAAACTTATAATAGTATTGGCTATTTCTATATCTGACTTATCATAAGGCAAATCATCGATAAAACTTTTATCAATTTTTAGTGTATCTATAGGGAATTTTTTAAGATAACTAAGAGATGAATATCCTGTACCAAAATCATCCAAAGCTATATCAATACCTAGTTTTTTTAGTTTTTCCAAGATTAAAATAGTCTCTTGCTCTTTATCTACTAAAACACTCTCTGTAATCTCTATTTTTATATATCTTGCATCTAACATATGAAGATTTAAGATAGTCTCTATTAGACTATTTATATCTTGATAATGAAACTGTTTTGCCGAGATATTAATAGACATTTTAAAACCACTTGGCAAAACCCCTTTATTTATCCATATTTTAGTTTGCCTTGAAGCTTCATGTATAACCCATTCACCTATTTTACTTATAAGTCCTGTTTGTTCAGCAATAGATATAAACTCTATAGGACTAGCTATTTTGCCATCTTGTTGTTCCCATCTAATCAATGCTTCACACCCTATTAACTGATCTGTTTTGATACAAAATTGTGGCTGATAATAGAGTCTAAATTCATTTTTGATAATAGCTTTTCTTAGTTTTGCTTCAACTTCTACTCTATTTAGTGCTGCTATAGTTAGCTCATCACTATAAAAAGCAAAGGTTTTTTTACCTTTTTGTTTTGCTAGGTTTAAAGCTGCATCAGAGTTTTGAAATATATCTTTTGCATTTTTACCATGGTTTGGATAGATAGCTACCCCGACACTAGAGTTTATAATAAGCTCAATTGAAGCTTTTGTTTTATATACATTGTTTATTAACTTCATAATATCTCTAACTATAACTGTTACATCATCTATATTATCAATCTGTTCTATTAAAATACCAAATTCATCTCCACCTAGCCTAAAAACTGTATCTTCTTGTCTTAGTCTATTTCTTAATATTTTTGATATATGTATCAATATCTCATCACCAATATTATGTCCATAGCTATCATTGATATCTTTAAAATTGTCCAAATCCAAAGTTAAAAGTGCAAATTTTAGATTTTTTCTTTTTGATTGAGCAACAACTTGTTCTAATCTTAACATTAAAAAACTTCTATTTGGTAATTTAGTCAAAGTATCATGATAAACTAAAAACTTCAACTCATTTTCATACTTCTTTTGTTGAGTAATATCAGTAAAAATACCAACTAAATGCTCTATATTACCAAGCTTATCTTTTATAGAAGAGATACCTAAAATACAAGGAAAAAGTTGCCCATTTTTTTTGGAGTTGAAAATTTCTCCTTTAAAATATCCCTTTTTCTTAATACTATTCCATAGTTGTTTATAAAAAAACTTATTATGTACACCAGACTTTAACATAGAAGCGTTTTTACCAATAATTTCATCTCTAGTAAAACCTGTAATTTCAGTAAAAGCTCTATTTGTATCTTCGATAATACCCTCTTTATTTGTTATAATTACACCATTTTGACTATTTAAATATACTGAAGCTGAAAGTTTTAGCTTATTTTGATTGATTTCAAGCTCTTTTTTGGTTTTAAATAATTTTATAGTTATAAAAATTAAATATGCTATTACTAAAACTATTATATGTAAAAATACAAAAACAAATTCACTATATTTTTTGATAATATCTATAGGAGTAAACTCAAATAACTTATCATATGGTGGTAATTTTAGATCTAATAATAGATCTTCAACTATATTATACTCCAAAGGAATTGTCCATCCAAAATATTTTCCTTTTATAGCAGCTTCACTATTGTGATCCATAGACATTAAAGATAAAGATATTTGTTTAATAAGATAATAATCAATATGAGCAAGAGCAGCCAATGGCCACTCTGGATAGAGTTTGGTAGAGAGCATAAAAGGATAATTTGATTTTTGTTGGTTGATTACTTTTAGCTTTGATATATCAAGTTTATTACTACTTGATAACTCCTCTAACAATCCTGTTCTTAAAAAAGCAACATCAACCTTTTCTTCAAACAAAAGCCCCAAAGCTATTTCTTGTGGTAAGCCTGTATATGTGATTTGTTTATCAGATAAAGTGATTTTATTATCATATAGCTCTTTTGCTTGAGATTGATAAGCTCCTAGTGAAGCTTTACTTACAGCAGCAATTTTTTTATTTTTGATATCTTCTAAACTATTTATATCATCTCTAGAGTTAAGTACAACCATAACTCCACCAAAATGTGATGTAAAGTTTTCTTGCTCTTTTTTTACTATACTAGCTACTTTTAATAATTTGAATTTTTTAGAAAGCATCACAAAATCACCAGAATTTGTAAAAACAAAATCTACATTTTTGGTTTCTAAAGCTCTATTAAGCTCATCATAAAATAAAGGAATTATAACAAATTTACTATTTGGTATATTTTGAGATAAATAAGAAGCAGTCTCTTGGTATTGTTCTAATGTCTTTTCTTTACTTTCAAAAGAGAGTATGCCTATTTTATACTCTTTTTTTGATACATCTGCATAAGAAACTATACTACTAAAAAGTAACACCCAAAATAAAATAATTTTCATATTATCCCTTGTTAATAACAAATGCTATTATAGCTTTTTTATTCTATAATTTGACTTAACTCAAATTATAGAATAAAATATAAATATTGTTTTTGATTTATAGTAATTTTATAAAAGCTCTTTAGTCTAAACTATATAGTCTTATTGTAAAACATGCTCCACCATTTTTATTAGTAACTCTTATATCTCCTTTGTGATTTTCACAAATAATAAGTTTTGACATATAAAGCCCAAGCCCTGTACCATCTTGTTCACTTTTTGTAGAAAAATAAGGTTCAAATATCTTATCTATATAATCATCACAAATACCACCACCATTATCACATATATCAAGCTTTATGCCATTGACTATATCTTCAGTAGTTATTGTAATTATTTTATTTTGTATATTTTTTTCTCTAAAGTTATCTTCAGCATTTTTCAATATATTTAAGATTACTTGCATTATCTCATTTTGATGCATATATATTTTTTTATTAGATCTATAATCTTTTACTATAGTTATTTGAGCATTATTGGCTATAGAGATCTCTATAATATCCAAAGCTTTTTGAATAACCTCTTTAATATTGATAAGATTTAGTTTTTTATTAGGTTTATAAAAATTTCTAAAATCATCTATAGTTTGGTTAAGAAGTTGTGAAAATTTTTCTATATCACCTACTTGTTCATAAATATATTTTATAAATTTATCTCTCCCTATAGGAGTGTTGAGATCATATTTTTGAAGATCTAATTTCAACCTCATAGCTATAGTTGTAGATGCTATAGATGCCAAAGGTTGCCTCCACTGATGAGCTATCATACTTATAAGCTCTCCCATTTGAGCTAGTCTCATTTGTTGTTGTAATAACTTATCCTTTAATAGATTTTCTTCAACTGCAAGTTGTATTTTATTTTCAAGTGTTTGGTTTAGCTCATAAAGCTCTTGTTGTTTTAAAATAATTTCCCCATTTGCTATTTTTAACTTATTGCTTTTTTCTTTTATTTCACTTAAATCAAACATTGTTACTATTGTTATCTCTTTTTCTTTTGTTTTATAGTTTTGAGATTTTACCAAAACTGGGATCTCTTTACCATCATTTCCTAAAGCTGTCATCTCATAAGATTCTATATTGTTTAATAATAAATTTTTCTCCATTATTTCAATATCAGATGATGATATAAACTCAAATATATGTTTACTAGTTAAATTATTTTTATTTTCAAAACCAAAAAGTTTCAAAGCAGGTATATTACAATCAATGCAAAGCTTTTCATAAAAGATCAAAATAGCCTCCATTGTTGTATCTATAAGATATTGTTTTTCTATATTTGTTATATTGATTTTATTATTAGCTACTCTTAACTCTTTATTTAGTTTTCTTAAAGAGTGATACCAATAAGCAAATATAATAAATAATACAACAATAGCAAAAAGCCACCCTACTGTACATTTATATGAAACATTTATCTTTGTATCTTTATTTTCTATATTTTTATAATCAAGTTTATTTAATAAATATTTTTGTTCATTTGGTACATTATTAGGTAAAATATATTGATAGTTTTCCTCTTTTTCTTGTGAAAGCAATAAACTACAAAATAAAACAATCAATAAAAGTTTAGCTTTTTTCAATATTTAAAACCTTTTCTAGTTCTAATTGAATTTTTTTCATATCTTTATCAAACTCTTGTATTAAACCTATCTCCAAAAAAAGCCCACATAATAGATTGATATTTTTTTCTAACTCTAAGCTCTTTATTTTTTCCAAAAATAGATCTATACTCTTTTTTGTATGGTACATCTTTATTTGTTCAAATTTATATTTATAACTATTAAATTTCAACTCATAGCTTGATTGATTGTTTTCTATTTCAATAAACTCTTGATTTTCTATTTTATTATAAATTGTCTCTAAAAAAGTTCTATAATTGTTTGTTAATAATAGAAAATCACTCTTTCTAAGAGCTGCCCATAAAAGCATTTGACATTCACTTTTTTGGATTACTATCTCATCAAACTCCATAGCTTTTAACTCTTGCTCTTTGTTCTTTTGTTTTGTTTCTATTTTTGAAGCTACCATATAGAGTTTGTTTAACAATTCATCTATTTGAAGAGGTTTTTCTATATAACTTGTTGCACCCATTTGTATAATTTTTTGTAATTTTTCATAATCTCCATAAGCTGAAATAACTATTATTTCTTGATTTGGATTAATATCCAAAATCTTTTCAACCATAGATAATCCATCCAATCTTGGCATATTAATATCTGTTACAACTATATCAAAATAATCTTTATTTTTATTGCTTAAATATAGTTCATATGCTTCTAGTCCATCAACAGCAGTCTCTACATTTTTAAAGAGATCTTGCAACATGGAAGATGTTTTATCTCTTACATCAATATCATCTTCAACTAATAAAAGAGATAAGTTTTTTGTTTTTTCATATACTTCTTTAGCAGTCATAATCACTCCATAAATAAAAATTAAATACCTAAATAATATTATTTAGCCAATATTCTATCTAAAATAATATTTAAAATCAATTTTATATTAATAAAAAAGATATTTTACAATAAGCCTTTATAAGCCATAAAGTATTATAATTACAAAATGAGAAGTTTCATAATTGCCCTTTTAGTATCCATAATACTACATCTTATAATACTTTTTTTACACTTTGAACAAAAAAAGATAGAAGCTCCGCTTAAACAAAGCCCAAAAACTTCATCTATTAAATATGTAAAACTTGCTCCTAAAAAACCAACTATAGACTCTTTGGAACTTGTTGAAAGCAAAATCCAAAAATCAAAACAAGAAACAAAAAATCTTGAACAAGAGGCTATAAAAAAAGAGTTTTTAACTCCTCCTAGCCCAATACCACCAATACCTAAAAAGAAAACAAAAACCATAGAAGTAACTACAAAAAAAGAAAAACATCAGCCAAAAGCAAAAGAGGATATATTACAAGAAGAAGTTAAACAAGCTAGTACTAGCTCTTTAGTAGGAGAGCTTAGTAAACCTAAAACAAGAGCTATAGATGAGCTTACACAAACATATCTTAACTTATACGGAGATGAATATTATAGTTTTAGTGATGAAACAAAAGAGTTTTTAAAAGAAAATCTATCAGATATAGGAAAAATAACTCAAAAATACCTTATGTACCCCTCTATTTCTATAAGAACAAAACAACAAGGACAAAATGTAGTAGAATTTTATCTTCACCCAAATGGAGATATAACAGATCTAAAACTTCTAAAAAGTTCTACCTATAGTGCACTTGATTCTAACTCTATTCATACTATAAAAGTAGCATATAAAGATTATCCAAAACCAAAAGAAGTTACAAAAATAAGGATTTTTGTACATTATAAGCTTTACTAATATAACCACTTAAGGCAAATATTAAGATTTATAGAGTATAATATTTACTTTATTCAAATCAAGGTGGATGTATGAGACACTTTTTAACATTAAGAGATTTTACAAAAGATGAGATTTTAGAGATACTTAATCTTGCTATACAGATCAAAAAAGAGACAAAAGCTGGTATCTTAAAAGAGTATATGCCAAAAAAAACATTAGGGATGATTTTTGAAAAGAGTAGTACTCGTACAAGAGTAAGCTTTGAAGTAGGTATTTATCAGCTAGGTGGTGTTGGGCTTTTTTTAAGTGCAAATGATATTCAACTAGGGCGTGGTGAACCTATGAAAGATACATCAAGAGTTGTTAGTCGTATGGTTGATATGGTTATGATTAGAACATTTTCTCAATCCAAGCTAGAAGAGTTTGCTGCTTTTTCAAATGTTCCAGTTATCAACGGGCTAACAGATGAGTATCATCCTGTTCAACTTATGACTGATTATATGACTTTGATGGAGCATAATCTTTGTGATAATCTTAAAGTAGCTTATATTGGAGATGGAAACAATATGACTCATTCTTGGCTTATTTTAGCAGCTAAGCTTGGATTTGAGCTTAGAGTTGCAACCCCAAAGGGATATGAAGTTGATAGTGAGATATTGGAATATGCACTAAAAGAAGCACAAAAAAGTGGAGCAAAAATAATCATTACAAATGATCCAAAAGAGGCTATTAGTGGTGCTACAGTTGCTACAACTGATACATGGATCTCTATGGGACAAGAAGATAAAAGTGAACAAAAGCTCAAAGACTTTCAAGGCTTTATAGTGGATAAGAATCTTATCTCTTTAGCTAATAAAAATTGTAAATTCTTACACTGTTTACCTGCATATAGAGGCTTTGAAGTAAGCGAAGATGTACTAGAAGGTGAAGATTCTTTAGTTTTTGATGAAGCAGAAAACAGACTTCATGCACAAAAAGGTATTATGGTATGGCTAGATAGAAAAAGGAGTATCAACAAATGATAGATTTTACAAAGTTTGAAAAATACTCAAAAGCTGGACCAAGATATACAAGCTACCCAACTGCTCCAGAGTTTAAAGAGAGTTTTGGAGAAAAAGAGCTTATAGAAAAATATAAAAGTGCTGATTCTTCTAAACCATTATCACTTTATATACATATACCTTTTTGTAGAAGTGCTTGTTATTTTTGTGGGTGTAATGTAGTCTTTACTAGTAAAGAAGATAAAAAAACTAGATATATTGACTATTTAGAACAAGAACTTAAACTAATCTCAAAATATCTTGATACTAGTAGAAAAGTTACACAAATGCACTTTGGCGGTGGTACTCCTACATTTTTAAGTCCGCAAGACCTAAAAAGAGTTATAGATCTTGTAAAATCAACATTTACAAACTTTGCTAGTGATGCAGAAATAAGCTGTGAAGTAGATCCAAGGTTTTTTACAAAAGAGCATATGGATGTACTAAAAAATGGTGGAACCAATAGGCTAAGCTTTGGTGTACAAGATCTAGACCCAAAAGTCCAAGCAGAAATCCATAGAATTCAACCTTTTGAGCTTACTAAAAATGTTATGCAAATAGCAAGGGATGCGGGGATAAACTCTATTAATATAGACTTAATATATGGATTACCATATCAAACAAAAGAGAGCTTTTTACAAACTCTAAATCAAATAATAACCCTAGAACCAAATAGACTAGCTGTATTTAACTATGCTCATGTACCATGGATGAAAAAAACCATGAGAAAATTTGATGAGAGTACTTTTTCGCCACCTAGTACAAAACTAGAGATTCTAAAAGATACTATTGAGTTTTTTACAAGTCATGGATACAAGATGGTAGGTATGGATCACTTTGCAAAGCCAGATGATGAGCTGTTTTTAGCTATCCAAAAAGGTGAACTTCATAGAAACTTCCAAGGATATACCACTAAAGGTGGAGCAGACTTAATAGGTATAGGACTTACTAGTATTGGTGATGGTGAAGACTATTATGCCCAAAACTACAAAGAAATGGATGCTTATGAAGCTGCTATTGATAGTGGAAGATTACCTGTATTTAAAGGCTATCAGTTAAGCCTTGATGATAAAATAAGACAATTTGTAATTATGGAGATGATGAGTAACTTTGCTCTTAATATCAAAAGAGTTGAAAATAAGTTTAATATCAACTTTAAAGAGTACTTTAAAGATGATCTTCCTCTTTTAGATGAGTTTATTGAGGCTGAGCTTGTAACTATAAGTGATGATAAAATAAGTGTAAGTCAAACAGGAACTATGCTTATAAGAAATATTGTGATGCCTTTTGATGCTTACTTGAAAAAGGTACCAGAAAGCAATAGGAGATTTAGCAAAACTATATAGCCAAAATCTCTTTGGCTTTTTGCACTACTAGTTCCTCATCTATCTCTTGTATAGAAAAATCATTTTTATCTAACTTATAGTGATCTACAATAGAGGGTGATTTAAGGACTATATTTATATCTGTTTGATAAGCTTGTTCTATAGGTGTAGGACCAAAAAGCATAATAGAAGCTCTATTTAACCCCCATGCCATATGAGTTGGTCCTGTATCATTTCCTATTACTAAATCTACTTGACTTAATAGTGCTTTTAGCTCATCAAAGCTTAGTTTTGGTGCAATAATAACATTTTTTGCTATATCTTGAATATCATTTGCTATTTTTAGCTCTTCTTCATTACCCCATACAATTATAGAGTTAGTATCAAGTCTATCTATAATATAAGCATATTTTTGCCAAGGATAGTTTTTGCTCTTCCAAGAAGAACCTACAACAAAAACAATATTCTTTTTATTTTTTTTCAAAAAAGGAAATAGATGTTTATCAAAAAACAAAAATGCCTTTTTATCCAATATATCTTTCTTATTTATCTCAAATCCCAAAGCCTTTGAGACTAAAAAACAGTTTCTATAAATCTTATTTTCTCTATATGAAATATCTATTTTTTTATTATAAAAATAACTAGCTAAGCTCTCTCTAATGCTTTTTTTATCAAAACCCACTATTTGACTACCAACTATATGTCCCCCTATTATTTTGGCAACTATAGCTGATTTGATAAGTCCTTGAGCATCTATAACGATATCATAATTATTTTTTGCTATAGATTTTAGCTTTTTGATCTCTACAAAAAGATTTAAAAATGATTTTTTAATCGACTTTAGATTAATCTTATGGATTTTATCAATATTTGGATTATTTTGTAAAACTCCAGCTAAAGACTCCTCTACTATCCAATCAATCTTAGCTTTAGGATAATGTTTTTTGATAAATTGCAAAACTATCATGGTATGCACTATATCACCTATAGCACTAAGTCTAACTATTGCTATATTCAAAAAAACTCCATTTTACTCTATTTTTAACTTGATTCCTATAGGAAGCTCTATTTTTTCTATCTGCTCTTTTACATAATATGAGATATCTTCATTTTTAATACTTAATTCATTTTTATCTAGATTATACTCATATTTTCTCTTTGCAAAATCACTATCTAAAACAACATTTAACGTAAGCATAAAGCTCAACCACTGAACTACCCAAGTATCAGGTAAAAGCTCTTTATAAAAAGATAGATCTTCATAGTTTGGAAGATAGTTTGTAGAGTATTTTATCATATGAGCTATTAAAACCTTATCTTCATGACTAAATCCATAATTTAAACCATTTAAAATAAAATCAAAACTATTCTCACTATATTTATAAAAGTTTAGTGAAGTCCCTATACTATAGAGTTTTGAGGCAACAACCAATAAAGAGTTATATTTTTCATCTAAGTTATGTAAAGGTTGTAAAGCATAAAATATCTTACTTGCATTATTTCCTAAATATGCTGTCATTTTACTATCAAGCTCGAACCTATCTATAAAAATCCTAACACTTAGATTAAAGTTTGCAGGAAACATATCTTGTTGATTTCTTAACAAATCACATAAATAAACTCCCTCTCTAACACCTACCCCACTTGTAACAACACTATCAACATCAAAATATGATAAAATATTATCAAATATAAAAGCACCCTCTTTTATAGTATCAAATCTATCTTTTTTAACGCCAAGTCTTCGTAATTCACTATCGCTATTTGCATCTATTATATTTGAAAAATATTCCTTATGCTCACAATATTTATACTCAAAACCATGAAGCACATCTAAAGGATATCTTTTATTTTCCATAAATATTTTACTAAAATTTCTTATACTACCACCAATACCAACAACTTTTTTAATCTCATTTGGTAATAATGGAACTTTTTTTAGATTTTGCAAAATATACTCTTTTGCACCTTCAATATCATTTTTATCAAAAAATAACTCTTTTAATCTAACTGTTCCAATATCTAGTGATATATAATCAACTATTTTTCTATTTTTAACAATAGTAAACTCTGTACTTCCACCACCAATATCAACAGTAAAAAAATCATCACAATGACTTAAATTCAAGGCAGCCACACCACCATAATAAGCCTCTTTACTTCCATCAATAACTTTTATATTTAGATCAAGCTCTTTTTTTACTCTTGATAAAAAAATCGATTTATTTGGAGCATCTCTTAAAGCAGAAGTTGCAACACATAATATTTTTCTTGATTTTAAGGCTTTTGATATATTTAAAAATGATTTCAATGTATCATAAGCTCTTTGCATAGGTAATTCTTGAAGATTGCCACCATGTTGATAGCAACCTTCACTAATTTTGACTTTAGATCTACTCTCATTAATAAGATGGAAACCAAAACGGCTTGTTTTTTTCAAAACAACCATTCTCATGGAGTTTGAACCAATATCTATGATAGTAGTTATTTTAGCCATAAACCTAAAAACCTTTTTTTATAGTTCTTCTTCTTGAAGTTGCTCAAACTTAAATCTAAGCTCTTCAAGACTCTCTTCATTATCAGGATCTATTATTATACAATCAACAGGACACACTTCTATACAAGCAGGTTCTTCATAATGCCCTACGCACTCAGTACATCTATCTGGATCTATTACATAGATAGGATCACCCTCTTCTATAGCAAAATTTGGACACTCTTCTCTACATGCATCACAAGCGATACACTCATCTGTTATCATTAAAGCCATTTACAACCTCATTATTTTAGTTTTAAATATGGAGTTATATCTAAAATTCTTTTATAATCTCTTTAATCTTTTGAAAATTTACAAAATCTTTAGCTACCAATAAAAATTCATCATCTTCATAAGAGTATAAATCTTTAGCAAAAAACAATCCAGCTTTTATATCAAAATCTCTTTTATCTCCACCAAAAAGTACAAATTTATAGTTATGTGCATTTGCCAAAGATAAGGCAATAGCCCCTGGACTTCTATATTTTACATCCTCTTTATACAAAGCTTGACATAGTTTTGGAAAAGCATAAGATCTTTCAAAAATACCAATTTGTGGATTTTTAATATCTATATTTTTTATTTTTGTTTTATTTTCTAAACTAATACTCTCTTTATTTAAACCATCAAATATCATACAGTTTGCATTATTAAAATTTGTAATAACTGCTAATTTAATATTATTTTTTACTACATACGCAACACATGATCCATAATATGGATGATTTGACAAAAAATTATCACTTCCATCTATAGGATCTATTATAAATAAACCCTCTTTATCTACAGAAGAGGAGTTTACAAAACCTCTCTCTTCTGTATTTATATCAGCAAACTTTAAAAGGTGCTTTATAAAAATCTCTTCAGCTTTGAGATCTATAACACTACTACAATCTCCTCCAGCACCCCTAACTCCCGTAAAATCAAAATCATCAATAGTTAAAGACTCTTTTATATATCTATAAACCTCTATATTTGCCTCTATTATTGCTTGTTTAATCTTTTGCATAACTTAACTTATTTTTTAAGATTATCTTTCCAGCTTCTACACCGGGTTGATCATATGTATTGATTTGAACAAACTTACCTACTACTGATGTAAGAAGTTGAAAAGTAAACATCAATTTTGCTATATTATACTCATCAACCCTATTTATGGTTATTACATCATAAGGGATATCTTTTAGATTTGATACAGACTCTATTGTTGCATTGGCTTGTTCATCTATAAGTTTTGCAAATTTTAAACCATCAACATAAGTTAAATCATCAAAACCATCCATAGTATTAAGAGGTATTGTAGTATCATCTTCAAAATCTTCAACCTTTATAAAGGTTATAGTTTTGTCTCTTTTCCCTTCGGCAATAAGCTGTAAAAATGAGTGTTGATCTACAGGTCCAATAAGTCCAAGAGGAGTTAAACCTTGTCTTGTACCATTGATATTAAACTTACCCAAACTCTCTCCCCAAAGCTGAATATACCACTTATTAAAGCCCTCTAAAGATGTGGAGTAACTAAAAACAACATTAATATTAAATCTATTTTTATTTTCTACCATAAACCTTGCTTTTTCCATAATAGCATCATAAAAACTTCCTTGCGAGAAAAAGTTATTTCTTATTTTAGCTGCACCTAGTAGCATATTATCTATATCTACTCCTATAATAGCAAGTGGTAGCAATCCAACAGCACTAAAAACAGAGAACCTACCACCTACATTTTTAGGTATTTCAAATGTTTTCATATTGTGTTTTTTGGCAAAAGTTGTTAATTTTGAGTCATTTTCACTTATAATTACACAATTTTTACTACTCATATTTACTAAAGATGAAAAATATTTAAAAATACTAATAGTTTCTATAGTATTGCCTGATTTACTTATAACTATAAACATAGTATTATTTAGATCTATCTTTTGGAGCCTAAGTTTAATATCTGTAGGATCAGTAGATTCAAAAAAATGCAACTTTTTATCATACTCTTTTCTTCTTAGTAAAAACTGATATATAGCAAAAGTTCCAAGAGTACTCCCTCCTATGCCAATAACAGCAATATCTTTTTGTTTTACATTTTTAGCAAACTCTTTATATTTACTTGTATCTTGCAAAGGAAGATTATAATATCCTATTACATCAATCTCCTCTTTTAAAGAGTCAAAAATAGTCTCATTGGATTTGATTTGATAAAAACTCTTTTTATATTTCATAAAAACTTCTTTTATTATGGATTTATTTAAATTTGAAGAATATACTACTAAAATATTCATAACTTTTAGCTTAAGGGCTTTTTTGATACAATACTCTTTATGCAAGGTTTTATTATCGATATCAAAAAAGTAAAAGATGAAGATTTAATTGTCTCAATATTATCAAAAGATGGAGTCTATAATCTATACCGTTTTTATGGAGCTAGACACTCTACTTTAAATATTGGTTATATGATAGACTTTGAAATTGATACAAACTTAAAAGGTGGACTTCATAGGTTAAAAGATGTATTACAATTAGGTTTTAGTTGGATGGGTGATTTTGAAAAGATGTATAATTGGCAAAGATTTATCAAACTTTTCTATCCTCATTTAAAAGAGATTGGTTCTTTAGATGAGTTTTATTTTAATTTATTAAATAATCTACTTACCAAAATATCAAAACAAAACACCAAAAGAGCGTTACTAGAGGCATATACAAACCTACTTGAATATGAAGGAAGACTACATAAAGAGCAAACTTGTCTTTTATGTGAAGAGCCTATAGAAGAAAATTTATCTTTAGTGAGAGGATTTTTACCAACACATTCAAGATGTAGTTACTCAAAAGTTTTTAATTCACAAACTATAGAAGAGCTTTTTAACCAAAAATCAGCTATAAATCTAAGTGATGATGAAATTGATTATTTATGGAATATAATATTACAAGGATTATAATGAAATTAGGTGTAAACATAGATCATATCGCAGTTTTAAGAGAAGCAAGAAAAATAAATGATCCAAATCCACTAGATGCTCTTGGTATTTGCAAACTAGCTGGAGCAGAACAAATAACTATCCACTTAAGAGAAGATAGAAGACATATTCATGATATGGATGCACAAAACATTATCAACACTTCACCTTTGCCTGTAAACTTGGAGTGCTCTATAAATAGTGAAATTATAGATATTGTTTGTGATATGAAGCCTTATAGAGTTACTCTTGTACCTGAAAATAGGCAAGAAGTTACCACTGAAGGTGGACTTAGCTTAACTAATAATTATGAAAAAATAAAAAAAGCTATAGATAAACTACAAGCAAATGATATAGAAATATCACTTTTTATAGATCCAAGTATAGAGGCTGTAAATTACTCAAAAATGTTAAATAGCAACTGGGTTGAGTTCCATACAGGAAGCTTTGCAAATATCTATGCAATGCTCTATTCTAATCTAAAAAGAACCCATCATAGTATCAAAGAGCTAGAACTTTCAACAAAAGAACTAAAACAGATGTTAGAAAAATCTATAAAAGATATAGAAAACTCTTCATTTGAAGCAAATAAACTAGGGCTAAAAGTAGCTGCTGGACATGGACTTAATTATCAAAATACAAAAGAGATACTTCACATAAAAGAGATAGAAGAGCTTAATATTGGACAAAGTATTGTAGCTAGAAGTGTATTTGTAGGACTTTATCAAGCTATTATAGATATGAAACAACTAATAAGTAATAACAAATGAAAAAAATAGCTATAAGTATAGGTGATTTAAATGGTATTGGTTTAGAAATAGCTATACAAGCCCATAAAGAGATATCCAAACTATGCCATCCTATCTATTGTATCAATGAAACACTACTAAATCAAGGTTTAAAACTTTTAGAGAATAAAAAACCTAATAATTTTATACTCCACAATACAAAAGGTGATTTTATTATAAAGCCATCAAAGATATGCAAAAAAAGTGGTCTTTACTCATATAATTCTTTTTTAGATGCTATAAATTTAGCCAAAAATAAAGAAGTTGATGCTATTGTCACACTTCCAATCAACAAACTATCTTGGGCAAAAGCGGGTATTAAATACCATGGACATACAGAAGTACTAAGAGATATATTTAAAAAAGAGGCTATTATGATGTTAGGTTGTAAGGAGCTTTTTGTTGCATTATTTACAGAACATATCCCACTAAAAGATGTTAGTTCAAAGATAAAAACCAAAGATCTTAGTAGATTTTTATTAAATTTTCACAAAAGTGTAAATATAGAAAAAATAGCTGTTTTAGCACTCAATCCTCATGCAGGAGATGGTGGAGTTTTGGGTAATGAAGAAAAAAAGATAATAAAAGCTATCAAAAAAGCAAACAAAAGTTTAGATAAAAAATGTTTTTTTGGTCCAATAGTTCCAGATATTGCTTTTACACCACATAATAGAAAGAACTTTACACATTTTGTTGCAATGTATCATGATCAAGGTTTAGCTCCACTAAAGGCTCTTTATTTTGATGAAAGTATTAATGCAAGTTTAAATTTACCAATTATAAGAACTTCAGTTGATCATGGTACTGCTTTTGATATAGCATATAAAAAGAATCCTAATATAAACTTAACAAGCTATATCAACTCTATAAAAGAAGCACTAAGACTTATAGGCTAAGTATGAAAAAAGTAATATGCTTTATATTTTTATGTTTAGTACTTCAAGCAGATGAAAATATAGAACTATTTGAAAAAGCTCAACTTCTAGAAAAAAAAGGCAACTATAAAGAAGCTATGCTTATATACAAAGAACTTGCATTACAAAAAAATCCCATAGAGCAAGTTGAACATCACAATCATGAAAGAAGCTCTTTTTTCAAAAATCAAATTAGCTTTGATGATATGGAAACAGCCTCAACAGTTGAGCAAATAATCAGTTCGGAGTTTGATTTATATGCTTATAAAACAAACTATTTTGCCCCTATTTCATATACAAATAAAAAAGAAGAAGATAGAAAAAAAATTGAAACTAAATTTCAAATAAGTATTAGAAAACCAATAGCTTATAATATTTTAGGATTTAATGAATCTATAGAACTAGCTTATACACAAACATCTTGGTGGCAAATATATGAGAAATCAAGTCCTTTTAGAGAAAACAACTACAATCCTGAAATATTTGCCCTATTTTTAAATAAAAACTCAAACTCTACTTTAAAAGCAGCTAAGATTGGATTTATTCATAGCTCAAATGGAGAAAAAGGAGAGCTATCAAGATCTTGGAATAGAGTATATCTACAAGGTACTTATAGATTTGCAGATCTTTTTATTCAACCAACTATTTGGTATAGAATACCTGAAAAATCCAAACAAGATGAGTATGATCCTTATGGAGATGATAATCCAGATATTTTAAAATACTATGGACATGGCGAACTTAGTTTTATCTATCCATACAAAAAAAATATCTTCACACTTAATGTAAGAAATAATTTTAGAAAATCAAACAAAGGATTTATGGAACTAACTTGGACATATCCACTTGATAATAACTCTAGATTTAGTAAATATTTTGGATATGTAAGCTTATCAAGTGGCTATGGAGATGGCTTAACAGAGTACAAAGAAAATATAAAAAGAGCTACTATAGGTATAGCCTTTTCTAGGTAGTTTAAGCAAAATAGTTTAATGATACCTTTTTAAGCCTTTTATAAATCTCTTCAAAATCTACACTATACACCCTAGTCTCTCCTATAGTAGTAATAAAATTTGTATCACCATACCATCTAGGAACCAAATGAAGATGAATATGCTCCTCTATACCAGCACCACCAACTCCACCTAGATTCATACCAAGATTTACACCTTTTGCGTTTAGCTCATTTTTAAGCATAATAACACCTTTTTGAGCTAATAAAGAGATATGACTCCATATCAAAGGATCTAAATCCTCAAGATTATTTGTATGAAAATGAGGAATTATCATAAAATGCCCTGGGGAGTAAGGGTAGCGATTCATTACTACAAAACAATACTCATCTTTATATAATACTCCTAACTCTTCATCATCTTTACTTTTACTTATATGGCAAAAAACACAGCCATTACTTTGTTCTTTTGCCACATAATCATATCTCCATGGAGCATATACTCTTTGCAATCTTAGTCCTCTATAACAGTAGCTTCTATTTCTACTTGGATAAGAACATCATCTCCAACTGCTACACCACCAAGCTCTATCATTTTGTTCCAATTAAGCCCAAAATCTTTTCTATTGACTTTACCATCTATACTAAATCCAACTTTTGTTTTTCCTGTAAAATCTTTTATTACTCCGTTGATTGTAGTATTAAGCTCAACTGCCTTTGTTACACCTCTCATAGTAAGATCTCCTACTAAAATACCGTTACTATCAGATAGTTTTTTATACTCTTTCATAACAAATCTTAGCTCTGGATGGTTAGGAACATCAAAAAAATCAGCACTTCTTAAATGATCATCTCTATCTTTTATACCAGTATCTATTGTTTTTGCATTAACAGTTGCATCAAATGATTTAAATGTTTTTGAAGCAATATCAAAATCTATATCTCCATCAAACTCTTTAAATTTTCCTTTTACATTGGAAATCATCATATGCTTAACACTAAAAGCAACTTCACTATGAGCCTGATCTATCAAAAGCTCAGCAGCACTTGCACTAAGTCCGCAAGTTAAAATCCCTGCTAATAATATGTTTCTCAATCTAGTCATTGTATGCCTCCAAAAATAATGATAATGTAAGCTTAGTATAATAATCTTTAATTATATCTTAAACTTTTTATTGATAATCTTTTATAAGTTTTTTTAATATCGTTTATATAAAATTGGGTGCATCATTTGCAAACAATATCAAATCTCCAAGTTTCGTCTCTTGAGCCAATACATTTTCTAACTCTTTTTTGTTTTTTAGGAAAATTAGATCTTTATTTTTTAGCTCTTTTTCAAAAATCTTTTTATTTAAATCACCCGTAATTATTACCAAGTCAAATACCCTATTTATAGCCTTTGCCAATGTGATATTAGCAACTTCAGTAGATTCAACTATTCCTGGAGTTACTATCACTTTTCTACCATTATACATAGAAGCAAGATTGATACCTTCTAACATTCCTTCTAAGTTACCATTAAAAGAGTCATCTAATATAAGCTTTCCTCCAGCTTTTATAAGCTCCAATCTATGTGCAACAGGCTTAAGCTCTGAAAGAGCAAACTTAATCTCATCTATACTCATACCTAATTGATGAGCTACCAATATCACTGCTGTTAGATTGATAGCATTAAAGCTACCTAAAATAGGTGCATAAAAATGCTCTACTTTACCATCAACTTCCAAATCAAACCAAATACCCTCAAGATTATTTTTAATTATTTTTAAGCTATCAGGAAATTTTTTGATTTTTGGATACTTAAGAATTGGTACACTTTCATGCACAAAACCATACTCTAACCTAGGTGAACTTAAAATCTCCATTTTTGTATAGATAATATTATCTAAAGTTTTAAAATACTCAATATGTTGCTCTCCAACACTACCAATAACAGCTATTTGAGGTTCTAAGAATTTAGTTATTTCTTCTATATCTCCTTTTGCTCTAGCTCCAGCTTCAGCTATATAGATCTGAGTATCTTGTGGTAAATCACTATTTACATCTTTTAAGATTCCTGCTATTGTATTGACACTTCTTGGTGTCATATATGTATTATATTTTTTACTAATCACTTGAAAAAGATAGTTTTTAATAGATGTTTTACCAAAAGATGCTGTAATTGCTACTACTTTAAGAGTTTCAAAAGATTTAAGTCTTTGTTTTGCTTTTTCTTTAAAACTAAGAAATATCACTTTTTCAACAGCACTTGAAGCAAAATAAGTAATAATAAGTGGTAAAACAAGTCCCAAATGTGAACATCCATCAAGTGCTAAACAAAGCACTACTAAACTTGCACTTACTACAAACAATATAGCAAAAAATCTTATTACTCTTTTTGTTAAAACCAAGCTTCTATCAAGTTTTTTATGCCATAATACAACACTTCCAATATATAAAATATAAAAATATATAGCAAAATATTCAAAAGGCAAAAGATAAAAAAGCACATAAGGAGTAATAAAATATACCATATGCCAATGAGGTTTATGGTGTTTTAAAACTACTCTTTGTATCTGATAATTATACCATTGAAGATTAGTAATTAAATACCACCCCAAAGATAAAATAAGTAAAAAATAGGTAAATACTTCAAAAAGATTAATCCATGACATTTGAACTTATTACTCCTGTTATTGTTTTTGCATTTTTTAAAAAAAAGTAGTGATCACCTTCATATGAAAAAAATTTAGAATTTTTTATAAGCTTAGAGATTTTCTTACCACTTTCTATAGAGGTTGCTCTATCCTTATCTCCCCAAAACACTAAAGCAAAACCACTATAATCTATAAAGTTTTTTGAAAAATCTTCATTTACTACATTTTTTAAGGTTTCATACATATTTTGAGGCAAATTACTAGCATCTTTTGTTCTAAAAGCTCTTGTAAACTCTCCTAAACCAAGCTTCCCTAAAAGTTTTGCTAAAAATATTTTTATTTTTACAGATAGTGGCTTAGCTTCAACTATTCCAGCACTACTTAATAAAACTAGATTTTTTGGATTTAATAAAGTTGCAACCTTACCACCAAAAGAGTGTCCAAGCAAAATAAAATAATCTGAATCCAATATTTGTAAAAAACTATTTACTATATTTGCATAATCTTTAGTAGTTAAAATATTATCATTGGAACTTTTTCCAAAACCTGGTAAATCTATATATATATGTCTATAATCTGGAAGATATAAGCCAAAAACACTACTCATAAGCTCTTTGTTACTTCCCCATCCATGTAAAAATACAATATCTCTTTTTTTATTTGGATTTTTTATTTCATAAGAAATTATATATTTTTTATCTTGATAATTTATCTCTTTGATTGCCAAATTTAGAGTTTTCCTTTTGCTGATTTTATCTTATTTACATATTCATAATTTATTTTTATCTTTTTACTCTTTGGTAAAACAATATCCGAAATAAGTTTATTAAAATCTTCAAACAAATAATTTGCCATACTTCCAGGTATTGGGTTGATTTCATTTAGATAAACTTCCCCATCAATAACAAAAAAATCACATCTTATTATAGCTCCTATAAAAAGTGGCTCATAAATAGCTTTGAAACTATTCCGTAACTTTTGTACTAAAGAGTCTTCTATTGCTGCACTTGACGTTTGTTCACTTCTAGCAAAATCTAAATATTTTTTATCAAAATCTAAAAACTCCTCTTTTTGAGGCTCTTCAACTATGGAGTAAACTATTGCCTCATTTGTCATAGTTCCTGCTAGATTATACTCTTTAACTCCTTGTATAAAAGGCTCAACTATAACATCTTCATCAAATTCAAAAGCTACATCTAGTGCATACTCTAACTCTTTAGCATCTTTTATTATACTTACACCTATAGAGCTACCAAGCCTACAAGGTTTTATTATCATTGGATAAGAAATAGTTTTTATATCACGATTTGATTTATCTATCTTTTCATACTCTATGGTTTTAACACCACAAGATGAAGCATACATTTTTGTTATATATTTATTAAAGCTAAGTACACTAGCCTCTGTTCTAGGACCAATAAAATCTATCCCAAAAAAGTTAAAAACTGATGCCAAAGTCCCATCTTCACCATCTTGACCATGGATAAGGTTAAGAGCTATATCAAACTCTATTTTTGTATTAGAAAAAAGTCCCTTTCTATAAAATCCACCACTAGATATTTGTAACTTTGTCTCTTTTTGATATTCACCTTTACTAAATAGTGTTGATTTCATTTTTTCACTTGGAATAAGATAAAACTCTCTATATTGATCTATAAATATAAATATTAACTCTTTTTTAATAACTTTTTTCATAGCTATAGCACTAACTATACTTATCTCATGCTCATAACTCATACCACCAAAAATAACTGCTACTTTATTCATCTAAATCTAATCCTTAACTATTTTTGTAACTTTTTCAAAGCTTCTCTTACTAACTCACTTGTAGAACTACTACTACAACTTGCTAAAATCTTAACAATAGTATCTTTTTTAAATCCCAAAGATTCTAGTGCCATCAAAGCTTCATTTTTACTACTATCCAATAAGCCTTTTGGAGTTGCCAAATCTATATCAAAATCAACCCCACTAAGCTCAACCAATATCCTACTTGCACCCTTTGGACCAATACCTGGGACGGTTTTAAGCATATTTACATCTTTATTTAATACAACTTGGGCAAAACTACTAGGATTAAAAGTAGATAAAATAGCCATAGCAACCTTTGGACCAACACCATTTATTTTTATAAGTGTATCAAAAAGTTTCTTTTCATTGATATCAACAAAACCATATAAAGAGTGTGCATCTTCACGAATAATTTGAGTTGTAAAAAGTTTGACTTTGCTATCAGTAATAGAACTACTACAATTTAAAGAGACAAAAACCTCATAAACTACACCATTTACATCTAGATGAAGTTTTGTTGGCTCTTTTTTGTCTATAATGCCTTTTAGCCCTACTATCATTACAATCCTTAAAAATTTTTGATATTATATCTTTTTTTTTATTACAACTAGCTATTTGCTTCTGCTATAAGCTTTTCTAGTTCATCACTATCAATTAAATCATCATTACAATCATCACCACAAATATATTTAGCCGATGGTGCTATATCTACATCAAGCTCTTGTAAACTAGCTCCCATCATCATATAAAGCTCTTTCATAGTATGGATAACTCTTTCTATCTTTTGTCTATGAATATCTTGATATTGCATAATCTCCATAGTTTCAAAAATAATATTTTTTATATTATCAACTGCTTTTATAGTCTCAAAAGGATCTTCACCTATAAAATCTAAATTTTCTAACACTTTATCAAGATTATCAAAAACTAGCGTAGCTTTTACTTCTGATTCTTTTGTTACGTCGCTCAACTGCTTAACAGCATGGGTTTCTAACTTTTTATTTTGTTTGGAGCCTTTAATTTCATGTTCAAAATCACCATTTTCTATCAATGCATCTAATTCTTTTTGAGTCATCTAATACCTTTTATACGTTTAATTTTATAATACTAAAATTCTACTTAAAATCAAATCTCAATATATCAATGTAAAATCTCAGCTATAAGCTCTGTTGCATATGAACCTTTTGGTAAAAAGAAGCTCATTTCAAACCACTTTTTATCCTCTTTATAATTTGATTCAAGCTCATCTACAAAAACCCAAGCATACCTTCTAGCCCCATCTATATTTGGAACAAACTCCATAATTTCTTTTTCATAATTTGCGGCCATATCCTCACTTAGTTTTACTTTTTTACCTACTAAAAGCCCAGTTGGAACTCTATCTTTTATATAAAATTTCTCTGCTTCACTTTTTAGATCTTGGGCTATAAAAATCTTTCCAAAAGGATAGTGTCCCATAAGCTCACCTTTTAAGATTTTAAATGGATGTTCTTGAGATTTTAGCTCTTTTATAGTATCTTTATCCATTTTTGTAAGCATCATAGCATCAGCTAAAGAAAAATAGTTAATATATTTACTAAGTTCTATTCTATTTGATAACCATTTATTAAAAATAAAACTTTGATAAGCATTAATATACATCTGTTTTAGTTTAGGATTTTTCTCTTTTTTATTACCTTTTAATATCTCCAATCCCAATAAATAATTATTCTGTTCTACTCCAAATCTTTGAAATCCAAAGTAGTTTGCCATACCATATTTAGAAATATCTTTCAAAATATTTTCTATTTTAAAAGCATCATTTGGAAATACTTTTTTAAATCTTATAAAAAACTTATTACCTTTAAGATGTCCTATTTTTATCTTATTATTATGATAAGTGCTATTTAATATCTTTATTTTTGGATGATTTAGTTCTTTTAGACTCTCTTCATATTTTTTAGGCATAGAGATATTTTGTACAGTCATAGCATTTTTATCTTTTAATCCTGCATACCCAATATCTTGTATCTTACAATTTGTTGTTTTTGAGATAATCTCTACCATCTCCCAAGTTGAGAGCTCTTTTTTCCTAATAGTTAAAATTAAATGCTCTCCTTCACCACTAAACTCATATAAAGGCACTTCAGTAACTACAAAATCATCCACACTTTGTTTAAAATATACATCTATTTTGCTATGATTTAAATAATATTGATTTTTCAAATTTTTCCTTAATTATTACCTAAAACTGATAGTTCTTTTAAGGTAGTAAGATTTAAACTTTTTACACTATATACACCTTCTTTGTTTTGTAAAAATACTTTTGATTGATAGATTTCATCAGCTACAAAAAGACATACACTATGCTCTCTAATGGCTACCATCTTTTCTTCTGTCAAATCAACACCTAATGTTATCTCAATCATAACATCTACCTTACTCATTTGTGCTGTTTTAATAAATTGTTTATATCTTTCTCTAAGTGTTCTTTTTGCACTTATACCATATGTTTTACTTTCTAACTCAAAGAAAAAATCAAACTCTGTAGAGCTATCTGCCTTATCATGTGTTTTTGTAATAGTTTTTTCATCAATTCCAATTTTTTTCAAAATTGACAATATTCTATCTTCATAATTTGAACCACTATCACTAATTATTGATTGATTAATACTTTCATTAAACATTAGCATAAAAATCTGATTGGGTTCAACTTTATTTTTTATTAAAAACTGTACCTCTTTTGATAGTTGCTTCAAAAATCCAGTGGTATCATTTGAAATAAAAACATTATCTTGTTTTTCTAATTTATCAAAAAACAATAAAGACAAAAGTGCTCCACTTACTCTTGTTGAATATGGAGTAAAAAGTGTAACTTGGTCATAAGCCAAAGAAAGGGGTTCTAATGATTCCAATTTTGTTATATCCAAAAGATCTCTTACTTTAGCCTCCTCAAGCAACAAAGACTTAATCATAATTAGCTTCAATGAAAATATAAATAACTTAATATCTACATCATTATCAATCAAATCTAAAATATCACTAATTATATTATATTTTTTTAATCCGCTTTTAGTCTTAATATTTAAAATAGTATCTAGCTTTCTAGATAAGATATCTTTAAGAGTAATTTTATTATCCAGCGAATAATATATCAAAATATTGTGTATTTCATTACTGTTTAAACTAGCTCTTACTAAAAATTTTAGTATAAAATAAAACTTCAGATTAATATCAAAACAATCTTTTTCAATATTAATTTTCGATAAATTCATTTTTTTCCTTAATTATTTTTTCTGCTATTTTTTTTGAAATTGTACTAATAACTGGAACACAAACACTATTTCCAAACTGCTTATAACTTTGTGTATCACTTGTAACAATTTTAAAACTATTTGGAAATCCTTGTAGTCTACAAGCTTCTCTAGGAGTTAGTTTTCTTGGATTTGTATTTTTCTGTTCAATTAAAATTTCTGAACCATCTTTGTAATATCTTGCACTTATTGTGCTTGTATATTTTGAATTATTATTAAATAAAGAGTATCCAAAACCATTTCCTTTTGCTTTATGCTCCTCTTTTCTTCTTTGATGTCCTGCCCAAAGTCTATCCGAAATTGTATATTTTCCATCTATATCTTTATCTAAAATATCACCCAAACAAATATCTTTATTTAAAGGCCTAGGAAACTCAAACTCAACATCTTCCAAAAATGCTACAATATAAATCCTCTCTCTATTTTGTGGCACACCAAAATCTTTGGCATTAAGAACTTGTGAGTAAACTTTATATCCTAGATCTTCCAAGGTTTGCTTTACAACTTTAAAAGTATTACCTTTATCATGATTTACAAAGCCTTTTACATTTTCTAAAAATATTATTTTTGGTTTATGATATGCTGCAATTCTTGCTACATCAAAAAAAAGTGTCCCACGAGTATCTTCAAAACCTTTACGAAGTCCAGCGATACTAAATGCTTGACATGGAAAACCTGCTAGTATAATATCATGTGATGGAATATCTTTTTCATCTATTTTGGTTATATCGCCATTTGGCATCTCACCAAAGTTTGCATAATACGTTTGTTGTGCAAACTTATCTATCTCACTAGCAAAAACAAACTCTATATTTTTTCCAAATGCCTCTTGAAACCCTAAGCGAATACCACCTATTCCAGCAAAAAGATCTATTGCTTTTAAAGTACTATTTTTTGGTTTATTTGCAATATCAAATAAGCTTTTTTGAGTAAAAGTACTATTATCAATCTTCTTAGTCATATTGCCTCCTAATTTTTCAAATAATAACATAGTTTTTTATACTACCCATTAAACATTGCAAAATGTAATGTTTTATTAAAAATGATGCTCTTTACAAGTGTTTTTAAAGCTTCCTTTTATAGCTTTTGCAAAAATATTTATTTTAACATTATGCTTTTTTGCTATTTTTTCTATTAACTCTAAATTTTTCTCTTCAAAACTAAAAAGCAACTCATACTCCTCACCACTACATGCTATTTTGCTATCAAATCCATCAACAAACTCATATCCTATATTTGAAGCTTTACTTATTCTTTCGAGCTCAAAAAAGAGTCCATCAGAGATATCTAGTGAGCTATTTATATATTTTGAAGCCTCATAAAAAAACCCATCTCGCAAACGTGGTTTGATAAATTTAGAGTTTTTATCTATCGTTTTTCCATCAAATAGCTTTAAAAGATCCTCTCTTACACTTCCTAAACTTCCACTATAAGCCATCAAGTCTCCTACTTTAGCACCACTTCTATAGATAGGGTTTTTTGTTTTTGATATAAGTGTTATAGAGATATCAAGTTTTTCATTTGATATAGTATCTCCACCTATTATAGAGATATTATATTTTTTAGCACACTTCAAAAAGCCTTTTGAAATCTTTTTTAGATCTTTTTTACTATAGCTTTTAGGTATTGCTACACTTAAAAGTGCATATTTTGGTACTGCATTCATAGCTATTGCATCACTTATATTAATAAGCATTGCCTTATTTGCTATTTGTTTTAGGCTTAACCACTCCTTTTTAAAGTGTACATTTTCAAAAAATGCATCTTGAGTATAAACCCACTTACCTATTACAGCTCCATCATCACCTATATGTTTTGAATTTTTACTAAAAAGTGATATAAAATATTTTTCTTTACTGTTTTTCATAAGAAAGATTATACTATAATAAACCCAAATTTAATATTTGGAGTAAGAGATTATGACAAAACTCTACTGTGAACTTTTTTGTTTCAACAAAAATAGCGACTATTTACCTTATTATAAAAAAAACTATCTTAAAATAGATGAAAAACTAAGTCTTTTAGATCTACTTAATACTATAGATGAAAAAGAGCCTTTTGGACTAGATAGATCTAAAAATATCTCTTTAAAGATTAATAATCTATATTTCAACTCCTCTACATCTATAGATGAAGTGATCAAACTATCTGGCAAAGAGTGGAAAATTGAGCCAATAAGCACATATAGAGCTACAAAAGATTTTATTATTGATAATAGTGATTTTGTAGAAAAACTCTCTATATTAAAAGAATATATGACTTACTCTATGTTCCAGTACTATTTAGATGAATATGAGCTTTACTACTATGCATCAAATAGTATAAACTACAACCGTGATTATATAGGTGATCATGTACTTTATGCAGCATATGATATTATCCAAAAAGATCCATCTAAGAAAAATGATATTTTAAAGCTTATTACTGATAGACATAGTAGTATTATCTATCACACATCACTTAAAAATAGAATCTATAATTTTGATACTACACAAGAAAACAAAATCAAAGAGCTTTTTACTATGTCAAACCTTACGTATATAGATATAGAGTATTTAGATATCTTAAGTGAAAAATGTGTAGATATATTTAAAGAGTTTAATATCACATCTTATATTCCAACACAAAATAGTATAAATAGTATTAAAAATAGTGGTTCAAACTATATAGATCTAGCTTCAAGCTACCAAGATATTGCTCTACATACTATCAAATCTAATC
>Ga0172377_10000247_pt1 | contig 48710 bp, 53 predicted proteins | sample Pumphouse3metaG_FD_119749 | JGI IMG/M metagenome (GOLD analysis project Ga0172377, IMG submission 119749) | Leachate microbial communities from a municipal landfill in Southern Ontario, Canada - Pumphouse #3 metaG | ecosystem: Engineered > Solid waste > Landfill > Unclassified | place: Canada...
ACAGGAACGATACTAAAAGCTGTTTACCCTGCACTGCAAATTATCGGAGTTGAACCTTCAGGGAGTCCTATTCTCAGCGGAGGAAAGGCCGGGGCACATAAAATTCAGGGGATAGGGGCAGGATTTATTCCCAAAACACTCAAAAAAGAGATACTAACGCACGTAACGACAGTAGAAGACCAGGCAGCATTGGAAACAACTCGCTGGCTTGCTCATCATGTTGGGCTTTTCTGCGGAATTTCTACAGGAGCAAACGTCTGGGCTGCCATTCAGACTGCGAAAAAATTCGGTCCTGACGATATAGTCGTTACAATTGCCTGTGACCGGGGTGACAAGTATCTTAGCACTGAAGCATATAAAGCGTAAGCATGAAAGGGAGAGCTTGAAAATAGAGGCTCCCCCTTCTTTTTTATCTTATTAAATATCTGGACGAGCTAAAAATGGAGACTCGTTACGCATTAAAATATCAACGTACTGGGCCCGCTCCCATGAATATGGATCTTTCGCTCTCATCTTGCTTAATACCCCCCTGCACTCATCCAAAACTCCATATCCATGTTTCCCCATCCAGCGTTCAACATCATTGACCATTGTATGTATTGATTCAATACCGTTCTTATAGAGAGCACTGACAACCTGCACACAATCAGCACCAGCAAGTAGCATTTTAGCTACATCTTCTCCTGTAAAAATCCCCCTATTTGCGCAAAGGCTGCCATTGACTGTTCCAAAAAGAAGGGCGATGAAACGAAGTGGCAAAAGAGAGTCTCTCTCATGACTCATAACAATAGTTCTCTCTTCTTTTTCTTCTTCAGGATTTATATCTGGATTGATAAAATTATTGAAAAGTACATATCCCTTTGTTCCCATCTGATCAAGCATTGAAACAAAGTGAAGCGGATTGGTGTAGAAAGGGCTTAATTTTACAGACACAGGAATAGATACCACCCGCAAAACTTCTTGAACAGTGGCTAGCTGCTCGTTTTCGATCTGTGAACCACTCATATTTTTATCTATAGGCATAGCGTAAAGGTTGAGTTCCAGCCCCTGGACTCCCGTCTTGCTTAATTTCTCTGCCCATTCAACCCAAACACTTTTCGTTCCTGCGTTCAAACTCGCAAAAACAGGGACATGGGCATCTTTGATAATTTTATTTACCCACATAATATGTTCTTCTGGACCAGCATGTGCTATTCCGGGATGAAGAGCAATCATCTCTGCGTGTCGTTCGTCATCGTCAGTTAATTCATGTTCGAGAGCCAAAGATTCAAGAGCGATTTGCTCCTCAAAAAGCGATTTGATCACTATGCCTCCCGCGCCTGCTTCTTCAGCTTTACGAATAGTTTCAAGGTTCGATGTAATGCCGCTGGCTCCTACGATAACCGGGTTCTTTAACTCCACTCCCATATACTCAGTTGAGAGATCAATTGCCATGTTACTTCCCCCTTTCTCGTTTGAGCACTTATTTGTCATTGTACCCTAATACACAAGTGAGAAATACTCTTAGTCTATAATATAAATTCCTACTAGCAATGAAAGGAGAGATGAAGATGAACCTTGTACTCGAAACAATAAAAAATCGTCGAAGTATCAGGCATTTCTTGCCTTCCCAAGTAAGTAATGAGGAACTGTCTCAAATACTTGATGCTGGGATATGGGCTCCAAGCGGACATAACGATCAGCCATGGCATTTTACAATTATTCAAAAGAAAGAAATAATCGATATGATCAGCGATAAAACAGTATCTCTTATGAAAAAATCGCCAGTTGATTGGGTTCGTAGAATGGGAGAAAAGGAAGGATTTCATATCTATTACAATGCTCCCACTATTATTATCATTTCGGGTAAAAAAAATGAAGATTCGTTATTGAAACCGATTGCAGACTGCTCAGCAGCCATAGAGAACATGCTTCTTGCAGCTGAATCTTTGAATGTAGGAACATGCTGGATTGGGTTCTCTGGTTTCTTCTTCGCCGCAGCTACACCAGAAGAGCTTAAAATGATCGGAGTTCCAGAAGGATATGAACCTTTTTATAGTATCGCTATGGGATATAAAGATCCAGACCGCCACTACGGAGCACCACGTCGTAAAGAAAATACAATTACGTACATACGCTAAAGCGTAACCATAATATTACAATATAAAGAATCTCCCCGCATCATAAGATAACGGGGAGATTTATTTTTATTTCTTGAAAATAATTGAACGTGCAGCAACAACACCACTTGAAGCAGCCTGAATAATTCCTCGACTGACTCCTGCGCCGTCTCCAGCCATATAGAGATTTTGAATTGTAGGAGTCTCAAGAGTATCTTTCAATTCAAGACGCAGAGAATAAAGTTTGATTTCCACTCCGTACAGAAGCGTATCATTCATATTAATTCCCGGCATAATAATATTGAGAGCCTCTATAAACTCTACAATATCCGTTAGAAAGCGATGGGGTAAAACAAGACTCAAATCTCCGGGCTGAGCTTGGGCGGTAGGTTTTACCATTCCCCTCATGATGCGAGCTTCTGTTGAACGACGTCCATCTCGAAGATCTCCCAAACGTTGAACAAGAATTCCGCCGCCTGCCAACATATTTGCCAACTTGGCGATGTGAGTCGCGTAGCCTATGGGATCATTAAAAGGTTGCGTAAAATTCTTTGTTACGAGAATAGCAAAATTCGTATTTTTAGACTTTACATTCTTTAAACTGTGCCCATTTACCGTTACGAGATCATGAGCCTTATTATATTCATGAACAACAAAGCCTGATGGGTTCATACAAAAGGTACGACAACGATCGTCAAAAGTCGGGGTATTGTAAAGACATTTAATTTCATAAAAGTGATTGGTTAGATCCTGACAAATACTATCTGGTATTTCTACCCGCACCCCAATATCTACTGGCATGGAAGCGATGGGCAGGTTGTATTGATTTACAATGCCTTCAAGCCATGAACTTCCTTCACGGCCTGGAGCTAAAATAACATTATCTGCCTCGATTTCACACCCATCCTTCAAGGCGATGCCTTCAATAACTCCGTTTCGAACTTTGACTTCCATTACTTCCGTATTCATGAGAATGTCACACTTTTCTTTTAACTCCTCATACATGTTATTAAGCACCATGCGAGAAGCATCTGTTCCTATGTGACGAATTCTAGCCGGTATGATTTTTATTCCGCGACTTGCTGCTCTTTGAATCGTATCTTTTACAATATCCCCTGTCGGTTCGTAATAATTCTTATCTGCGCCAAAACTGACAAAAGCATCATCAACATACCGAATCATATTCTCAAGCGCATCTTCGCCTATGCACTCTTCGAGATTTCCGCCAAAGCCAGTGGTCAGCGTGAGCTTTCCGTCAGAGGCAGATCCGGCCCCACCCCATCCAGAAACGATATTACACGAGTTGCAATTGACACATACAGGGGAAAGTCCCTCAAGAATAGGACATTTTCTGTCTTTTATAACTTTTCCTTTGTCAACTATAAGAACTTTCTTATCATTCTTCACTAACTCCATGGCCGCAAAGATGCCTGCAGGCCCAGATCCCACTATAATAACGTCGTATTTCACCGTTATTTCTCTCCTTCACTATCAAAATTTACTCGTTGGCCACATGGAAAGTATAGGGGTAGGTATCAATAGGTGACCCTTGAGATGATACCATAAAAAAGAGCCCTTCTCCATGAAGAGCTCTTCCGTCATAATGCAGGTGAGATTATTTATTCGAATGATCTAACGATAGCCTTCAAAAGGACCTCTCCATCGAACTTCGATAAGTCCCTCTGAATTGAACATCTCTATAGAATCCACGACTTCATAAAACGCAATAGCATTCTCTCTCTGTACTTTTCCCCTTTTCTTCGCTTTAACCACCCTCATCTCCCCCCTTCTTTTCTTATTGGCGGCATTCTCCTTGGGATAGAGACCTTGACCATAAAAAAAGCCGGAAACCGCTTAAAGCGGATCCCGGCTCTGGTGTTTGTGAGTAAGGGCAATTAAATGCCGATCACACCAGGAGGGGATCCGCTGCTAATAATAACGACTACAGGTAGAGAAATTAGAGACTGAAGAAACATACTTTTAACTAGCTGCATTTCGAACCCTCCTTCTGTGTCCAAATTATTTGAATATTTCCACACATTATATTGTCGATTATTTCGCCTGTCAACCCTTTTTGGGCATAAATATTAATACAATCCAGTTAATTTTGGCAAAACCGTAGAGATCCAGGGAAGATAGGTTAAAAGCAAAACATCAACAACCATGATCAAAATAAATGGCCATACTGCTCGTGTAATATCCTCAAGCTTGATATCGGCAATGCTGCACCCAATGAAGAGGCATACACCCAATGGCGGAGTAACCATTCCTATTGCAAGGTTTACAACTAATACGATCCCAAAATGGAGAGGATCTACACCTATCTGAGTAATGACCGGCAATAAGACAGGCACCAAAATAATAATGGCCGCAACTGTTTCCATGAACGTTCCCAAGAAAAGGAGCAAGATGTTAATGAGGGTTAAGATAACAACAGGATTTTTTGAAATCGATAAAATAACCTCTGCAACGGCCTGAGGAACTTGTTCAGCAGTAAGAATCCAGCTGAAAACAGATGAAGTGGCAATAATAAACATGATCATCGACGTTCCCATAACTGTCGTAACAAGAATATTCTTCAGTTGAGAAAGATGAAGTTCCTTATAAATGAAAAAACCGACGATGAAGCCATAAACGACAGCCACTACTGCCGCTTCTGTAGGGGTAAAGACACCACCATAGATTCCCCCCAGAATAATTACAGGCATCATGAGGGCGAGAATTGCCTGTTTAAAAGTTTGCCAAATTCGTCCTAAAGTCGGTTTTTCGTCGCCATGATACCCCTTTTTCCTGGATATTAGCCAGGCTACAAACATCAGAGAACAACCGACAAGAATGCCAGGGAGAATGCCACCCATAAAGAGAGCGCCTATAGAAACTCCGGTAAGAACTCCGTAAATTATCATAGGAATGCTTGGTGGAATCATAACGCCCAAAGTACCAGCAGTTGCTTGAACAGCTGTAGCAAAAGGCTTGTCGTATCCCCGCCGTACCATTGCCGGTATTAAAATAGTTCCAATAGCAGCAACTGTAGCTACCGCTGCTCCTGAGATCGCTCCAAAAAACATACTCGCTATAATGGCAACAAAAGCTAATCCACCAGAAAAACGACCCACAATAGAGTTGGCAAATTCAACAAGACGTCTTGAAATACCCCCAAACTCCATTAACGAGCCCGCGAGAATAAAAAAAGGCACCGCCATGAGAGGAAAAGAATCTGCCGCCGTAAACATTTTTTGAACTATTACTATAGGAGGGATCGCCCCTGAAAAAAGAATAGCGGCAACAGAAGCCAGACCAATAGCTATAGCAATAGGCACGTTTATAACAAAAAACAAAATGAGACTAGCAAAAAGAACAGTGGTCATATGGCTTCATCCCTTCTTCCTACAACAATAGATAAGGCCTGTTCGATGGAATAGATAAACATGAGGACACCACTTACAAAAATGGCTGAATAAGGAATCCCCATGGATATTTCCATCGCCGGAGATCGCTGTCCTGAAACGATAAAAAGAATTCGACGTCCATAAATAACCATGAGTGCGAAAAATACCGCCGCACAGAGAGTTGCCAGAAAAGCAACACCTTTTTTCATTTTTGGAGGCAACATATTTACAACCACTTCCACACCGATATGTGCTCCCCTTTTAACGCCAATACTGGCCCCAAGAAAGGAAATCCAGACAAGAATATATCTGGAAAGTTCTTCTGACCATGGCAGAGAAGAGTGGAGAACGAAGCGAAATATGACTTGTAAGAAAACAACAACAACCATAACAATCAATAAAAGACTGACGGCATATTCTACAATCCGGTTTAAACCGTTAAGCAATTTTTTCAAAAGAATCACACTACCCCTTCTTTCTGCCGAAGAACACCTACAAAAAGGGAGGGAGAAGGAAAAGCTCTCCCTCTCCCTATGACATACGAACGGCTCTAATTTCCTGCAAGAATCTGATCAAGAAGCTTTGCGTCTTCGCCAAGTTCCCCACGGAATTCGTCATAGACGGATTTCGTGGCCTTACGGAAGGCTTCTTTATCTGGTGTATTTATTTCCATTCCAAGTTCTTTCAGTTTTTCTACCTGTTCATTTTCCATTCTCGTAATCTGCTCGCGCTCATAAAGAGCCGATTCTTGAGCAGCTTTCATGAAAATTTCCTGATATTCTTTAGGAAGCTTATCAAATCTAAACTTACTCATTATCAACATCGAGGGAGAAAAAACATGTCCGGTAAGAGAAACATATTTCTGAACCTCGTATATTTTTTGAGTGTAAATAATAGGAATTGGGTTTTCCTGCCCATCAACTGTTCCCTGCTGGAGAGCAGTAAAGACTTCTCCCCATGCCATAGGCGTAGGATCTGCTCCGAGGGCTCTCCAAATAGCCATCTGTACTTTATTTTCCATGGTTCTGAGCTTGAGTCCTTTGGCCTCTTCTGGAGTATTTACGGGATGCTTAGAATTTGTCAGATGGCGGAACCCGTTTTCATACCATGCTAAACCTTTAATGCCTTGTTTTTCGAGAAGGCCCATAATATACTGTCCGATTTCTCCATCGAGAGTTGAATAAGCCTGAGCCTTGTCTTTAAAGAGAAATGGGAAGTCAAAAATCATAAACTTTTTCTCGAATCCACTCATAGGCCCTGTTGAAGAGACGACCAAATCGACAGTTCCTAACTGAAGCCCCTCTATAAGGTCTCTCTCTCCTGTCCCAAGCTGATTATTGGGGAAAAGATTGACCTCTACATCTCCATTTGTTTCTTTCTCGACAATCTCTTTAAACCGTACAGCTCCAAGGTTATAAGGATGCTGATCACTCACAGAGTGCCCCAGCTTAAAGGAGTACTTAGCTGCCCAAGCAGGTTGTGTTACAGTCCCCAGCATAAAAGCACAAAACAAAAGCCCTACAAAAATTATGGTGCTTTTTTTCGTCCCTCTCATCACATGTCCCCCTTTAGACTTCTTCATAAGTTTTTTCTTTTACTGAAACAAGGTTATAAAGAACTTTATTAATAGGCGTCGCGATTCCCAGACGTCTACCTTCCTGAACAACGGCCCCATTTATAACCCCAATTTCTGTTTTACGTTTGTTCGAAACATCCTGAAGCATGGAAGACCTATTTGCTGCGGTAAGTTTGGCAACTTTTCTCGTATGTTCTACTGGATCGTCTATTTCAAGGGTAATTCCCTTTGCATTTGCCACAGCAACTGCCTCTTGTACAGCACAGGCAAGGAGTTCGTCTGTTTCAGAAAAATCTACTAAACGACCATTTTTTAACCCTGTAACAGCTGTTAAAGCATTAATGCCAATATTGACAATCAACTTGCCCCAAATGAGTCCCATTACATTGGGCGATAATTTAACGTTAAAACCACCCTTTTTGAGTAAATCTCCTATCTTTTCAAGGCGCTCATCGATAAAACCAGAGAGCTCTCCGATTACTGTGTCTCCTTGACCTGCATGGCGTATTTTTCCTGGTCCAAGCAATGTGGAACCATGTCCTGTTACACCTGCAATAACTTTTTCTTCGCCAACAACAGCACTTATTTTCTCTACATTACCAAGGCCGTTTTGAAGGGTTAAAACGCTTGTATGCGCCCCAATAATACCTTTCGCACTTTCCATCGCCTGAGATGTAAGCGTGGCCTTAACAAAAACAATAAGGAGGTCGCACTCCCCCGCCTCTTCAGGAGACGTAACAGCTCGAATAGAACGAATCGTACGCTCTCCTCCAATGCCCTCAATAAAGAGGCCGTGGGTATTAATGGCATCTACATGATCTTTCCAAACATCAATAAGCGTTACGTTAAAGCCTGCTTCAGCAAGCATTCCGCCATAAAGGCATCCCATAGCTCCTGAGCCAAGAACAGCTATTTTCATATTTTTCACCTCGGTCTTACTTGCGCAGATCTTTCAAATCGTCTCTGCTCAAACCTCCAAAGGTGTGTTTATCTTCCGGGAAAGAGCCTGAACGGACTTCTTCTTTGTATTCACCAAGAGCCTTTACAATTTCGTCTCCGATTTGAGCATACTGTTTAACAAACTTGGGAAGGAATTTATCGAAGAGCCCCAACATATCGTGGAAAACCAAAACCTGACCGTCTGTATAACGTCCTGCTCCTATACCAATAATGGGAATTGATACAGCTTCTGTAATTGCACGTCCTAATTCTTCAGGAACACACTCTACAACGATGGAAAATGCTCCGGCATCTTCTAGGGCTTTTGCTTCGTCAACAATTTTCTGAGCTGCTTCCAAACTTTTCCCCTGCACCTTAAAGCCACCGAGCATAGACGCCGTTTGAGGCGTAAGGCCAATATGTCCCTGAACGGGAATTCCTGCTTCAACAATGGCAGAAACGACTTCTGGGCGCCCGCCCTCAAGCTTGATCACATCGCAACCGCCTTCTTTCATGAGACGATTTGCACTGCGAATGGCTTGAGAAATGCTTTCGTTATATGAGCCGAAAACCATATCGCCAACAATCATAGGTGTGGGAGCACCCTTTACAACGGGTTTGATGTGAGCAACCATTTCGTCTGTGGTAAGAGGCACTGTCCCATCATTGCCAAGCATTGTCATAGAAAGAGAATCACCAACAAGAATGATCTCGATACCTGACTTCTCAACTAAAACAGCCTGAGCATAATCATACGCTGTAACCATCGATATTTTTTCGCCTTTTTGCTTCATTTCTTTGAGCTTTTGAATCGTTACCTTTGCCATTGCGAGATTCCCCCTCTAGAGATATATAAAGTTTTTATACTTTTTCTTTGTCGATTCAGGATTTGTACCCAAGGGTGGTCGAAAAACGTTTGGCCACATCTATAACCAAATCCCGAATGGCAATAAGACGTTCTGTATCTGCATAAAGGAATTTCGGCACTGCAACACTCAGAGCCGCGAACACTTCCCCAGAATGACCCCATACTGGAGCTGCTACACAAAAAAGGCCTTCAACGTACTCTTCGTTATCGATGCAATATCCTTGTTGGCGTATAGTCACAAGGTGCTCGAGTAATTCATCAAAATTGGTTACGGTATTTTCAGTAAAACGTATAAATGGTTCATCTTGAAGCAAGGCTCTAACTTGATGCTCAGGCATATAAGCCAACATGATCTTGCCAAGGCCAGTACAATAAGATGGCATTCGTTTTCCTATAGAAAGGTCTACTTTTATTGTTGATTGACTTTCGATTTTATCGATATAAATTACGTATTTTCCATCCATGACAGCTAGATTTACCGCTTCGTTCGTTTTCTCTGAAAGCTCTCGCATAAAAGGCATTGCCTGTTTTCTCAGACCAAGAGATTTCACCACGTTATTTCCGATTTCAAAAAGTTTAAAGCTATTGGAATATTTATGATTCGCCTGGTTTTGATTAACGTACCCCAAGCCTTTGAGGGTAGAAACAATTCGATGAACAGTACTCCGTTCTAAACTGAGCAAGTTACTCATTTCGGAAATACCTAACTCGCCACGTTCATCAAGTATTTCAATAATCGACATTGCTCTTTCTATAGACTGCACGTACCCGGAACTTTTTTTGGAACCTGTCACGATAATCTGCCTCCTTCTTTGTAAGGGAGAAAACAGCCACCTCAGAAAGATTCCATAATACGGAATAATATTCATCATTGTGGAAACGCAACTTAATTATAAACATGCAGAATTGTATGTCAAACTAGAGAAGAAATACATTTTTGGTAGTTCCAATAATTATATTTTTCACTTTTTATGTTACATGCGAGATTACAACAAACAAGGGGGTGTCCAACGATGCGGACACCCCCTTGTTTATTCTCGAAAAAATATCCGATACCTTTTATCCCCAAAAGAGTTCTATCGTCTTGTCGTCTGGCTTTTTACCTATATAAGCACCAATAATAAACGCTATAAGCCCTATAGCAATTGTAGGAACAATCTGATGAGCTCCCATCCATTTTACTTTTGTAATAGTGAAATAGATGAAAGACCCGCATCCTGCAACAATAGATAAAATAGCACCCGTAGCATTTGCACGTTTCCAATAAAGGCCCAAAATCGTTGGCCAAAGGAAAACCGCTTCAAGACCACCAAAAGCAAAAAGGTTTATCCAGACCAATAAAGAAGGAGGTCTAAGCGCTGCTAAAAAGACCATCACACCCAATATACCTGTCACAACAAAGCTCATACGTCCTATTGCCGCTGGATTAACTTTTTCAGGTTCTTTAGAAATATAGTTTAAATAGAGATCTTTAATAATGGCTGCCGATGCAAGAATAAGCATAGAGTCCACTGTAGACATAATAGCTGCAAGTGGTCCTGCTATAAATATTCCGGCCCAGAAAGGAGAAAGAAGATGGATCGTTAAGGTTGGAACTGCAAGGTCTCCCACTTCGATATTAGGAACGACAGCTCGTCCTAACGCCCCCACCATATGCATACAGAGCATAAGAAACCCTACAATAAATGTTCCAACAATCATGGCATTGTGCATTGATCGGGCATCTTTATATCCCATACATTTTACTGTTGTTTGCGGAAGCCCTAGTATGGCAAATCCCACGAGAACCCAAAAGGAAAGAATAAAGGGTTTTGATATAAAATTATTGGGCCCAAATGGAGTTATCAGGGCAGGATCAATTTCATGAAGTTTCTGTATTACTGAGGTCATTCCTCCGCCTGCATGGACAACGCTCCAAAGTAAGGCGATTGATGCAACAACCATCATAGAACCCTGAATTGTATCGGTAAGGACAACAGCTCTAAAACCACCAACTGTCGTATATATAATAACCGTCACACCAAAGATAATCAGACCTACAAGGTAAGGATATCCTGTAATGCTCTGAAAAAGTCTCGCACCCCCAATAAACTGGGCGAGCATAGAAGCCATGAAAAAGACAAGCAATGCAATCGAAGAAAGAATAACAACGGCATCGTTGCGATATCGTGCCCTTAAAAACTCTGTAACTGTTACTGCATTAATGCGGCGAGCAATAATAGCAAATTTTTTTCCCAAAACGCCTAACGTTAAAAAAGCAGTAGGGACCTGAATCATAGCGAGAAGAATCCAGCCCAATCCCATTTTATAGGCAACCCCCGGGCCACCTACAAAGCTACTAGCGCTGGTATAGGTAGTTATAATCGCCATGGCTAAAACAAAACCGCCCATGGAGCGGCTTCCAAGAAAATACTCTTCAACAAAACTTTTTGTATCGTGAGTTTTTTTACCTATCTTTCGACTCCAGAGCGCTATAGCCATAACACCGGCAAGATAAAGGACGAGAGGTAAAATCATATAGAATCGTTGCGTCATAGTTCTTCACGACCTTCCTTGTCTGGTGATTCTTCAAGCGAAATATCTTTAAAGAATAATCTAACCACTCCCCAAACAAGAAAAGAAATTCCAATATATCCAACAATGCAACTATAAAAGAACCATGATGGCATGCCAAAAACATACGTATACGACGACGGGTCGCCACTTCCTAAACCGTAGGCTGTTCCATACCACCAAGCAAAAAAGACACCGTAAAGAGCAAGTGAAATAAGAGCTTCTTTATTCGCTTGATTGTACCGGCCTGTTTTCTTCACTCTTATTGCCTCCTTTACTTTCCCTTCATTTTAAAATGGCCGCCCCAACACCCTTTGAGATCAGATATACACACAAAACCTTTTGCACCTATAATTTCTGAAATCTGAGGAATATCAGAACGATGACAAATGACTTTAACAACATAGCGAAGTCCCGCGCGACCTTGTCCAACGAGAACAGTTGCACCGAAACCGGCTTTGCGAATTTGCTCAATAACTAATCGGGTTTCTTGGTTTCGTTCTAAAATGATTTCAAGAGTAACGAAAGCATTAAGTAATTTTTCTTCCAAAAGAGAGCCCATAAAGTTACCTGCTCCATACCCTCCTGCGTAGGCGATAAGTTGAGGGAAGGTCAGGGAGCCACCTCCACCAAGAATATAACCGAGAACAGACATGTAGATCATTACTTCAAGAAAACCGATTGTTGCCGCAAGCCGCCGTCTTCCTCTCACAAGAAAAAGGATCCTCACCGTTCCAAGACTGACATCAAGAATACGAGCGCTAAAGATAAGTGCAAGTCCGAGCAAATCCATGACGCATCATTCTCCTAATTTTATGTAAAGGGAAGGCGGACAGCTCTCTGTCCGCCTTATGCTGTCTGCCAAACTCCGTTCGTAAGAAAAATTACTTTTTCTCTATAATTTCTACCTTATATTCTTTGCGAAGACGCTCTGTTTCTTCAAGATATATTTTAGAACGTTTATCTTTAAGAATGTTAGCCTCTATCTGACCTTTCACGTCTTCAAAAGACTTTAACGAAGCAGGCTTTTTATCTTCAAGCCTGATAATGTGCCACCCAAACTGGCTCTGTACAGGAGCACTTATTTCGCCCTTTTTAAGGGCTTCTGTAGCTTTACTGAATTCAGGAACAACTTGATCACCTTGGAAATAACCTAAATCTCCCTTTTGTTGTTTTGAAGGGCAAGTTGAATACTTTTCAACGGCCTCTTCAAAAGAAAGCTTCTTTGTCTCTATCTCTTCTCGAATCTTTTTTGCTTCCTCTTCGCTTGCCACTAAAATATGGCTTGCTCTCATCTGTGCAGGGATATTAAATTCTGTCAGATGCACAGCGTAATAATCTTTTGCTTCTTTTTCCGTTACGGCAGCTTTACTCAGCATCTTCTCCACGGCAGTCTGACGCAGTAACTCCCTTTTTATATTCTCAAGGCGCTCCATAAATACAGGATCTTTTTCAAGGTTATTATCCTTGGCCCAACGAGCAAAAACTTCGAGATTGATCAACTCGTCTAATATAGCCTTACGTCCTTGCTCATTCTCGTAGTACATGCGCTGCTGAGGATCAAGAGAGTTGATTATATCGTCAACATTCTGTTCTTTTATCTCTACATCGCCTACCCGAGCCAATACGTTGTTCTTTTCATTTTTCGCTTCTTGAGCTCCCGCCATGCTTCCCCAAGCCATCATCACTATGACAGCCATTACACATAAAACTCTCATATTTTTTTTCATACATATCCCTCCAAACCATACGATGCACTGAAACGTTGCCAGTGTATCACAGGCTCTCATCGTCGTCATTCAACAAAGACGAAAGAAAACATACTACATCTTCAGCTTGCATTTCCTTTGCATCTTCACCATAGTGAACTTCCACTATTCCTTCTGCCGCTTTGCGTCCTACAACGACTTTGACAGGAATTCCGAAAAGTTCAAAATCAGCGAATTTTGCCCCCGCTCGTTCATTCCTATCATCAAAAAGGACAACAATCCCATTTTGTGCCATCTCCAGATAAAGATTGGTAGCCAGGTTCATTGCCACTTCATCTTTCACCGACGGAACAATAATATCTACATCGAATGGCGCCAAACCAAAGGGATATGTTTTCTCTCGTGCCAGAGCTGTTAGGATACTGTTAAGATCGATCCAGCCTTTCCATAATGTGCATCTCTCGGTTTGTCCCTGTTGATCCTGGTAAGGGATCCCCTCAATGTCACTCTTTTCGCTCCATACTGCTGCTACTTTGTTCCATAAAAAAGGTTGAAGCTCAAGCCCACAACGTGGACAATTCATTCCTTCACGAAGAAGAGCAACATCACCAATATGCTTTGTTTTAAAATCTCTTCCCCACGTAACTCCTGTGAGGTGATAGTTGGGTTTATTAGCTCCCGTAACAACACCGCTACATCCTTCTATACTTATATCAGCGACTAGACAAACTCTTTCAGGAAGTCCTACAGGGCCAAGATAACCTGGTTTCTGCCCCATTACCGACATGAGTTCGTTCTCTTCTGCTATTCGAACCTTCTTGACCTTTAAAAAGAGAGCCAGCTTTTCTTCACTTATATGCAGATCTCCTCGAATAAGCACTGCTACAGGTCTCCAGCCATCATCAACTTCAGCCATATAAAACATGGTCTTTACTGTTTGTTCAGCAGGAATATGCAAAAATTCGCATAGTTCTTCTATAGAACTTGCATTTGGGGTATGAATTTCTTGCCGAACCATCTCTTTCTCTGTTCGATAAGGTTTGCTTTGTTCTATTCGTGCATTTTCAGTACCCGTCCAGCCACACGATGAGCAGGCAACTCCATTTTCGACTGCAATATACTGATCTGAAGCCTTCAAAGCAACGTAACTTCCGTCAGTACCCAACGTTTCATCGCTCATAACGATGCTTGGAAGATTTAAATTTTGTAATATGTTATCTATAGTATGAACTATCTCCTGTTGCGCCTCTTTGCCAGAAGCAGTCTCTATTCCTCCTAGAAGAAGCAAACCTTGCCGAAGCTCCATAAAGTTCAGAGGCAAATCTCGATAACTTTGTACTGCACGTTGGGCAAGGGCATATAAGCCATCTTTCTTGTAAAGGAGAGAGTCAAGTTGTTGAAAATTTTCTTCCATTAACGCATGCAGAAAGGTCCAAGCAACATTTTCTCGCAATATGGAGCCAAGAGGCAGCAAGTTCCACTCTTCATTTTGAAAATCCAGGGCATACCCACTTCTAATGAGACGAATAACACCTGGATCTTGCCAACCAGCTGGTGCTTTTTTTAATGTCGGCGTAAGCAAAGAAGTCATTTTCATTGAAATATCCTCCCAAAAATGTTGTGTAATCTAAATACTTAATCCATAAAATATTGACTGTAAGCCAATATGAAAAGAGCAACCGCCCAAACAATATCAAGCATAGCACGGCCAGTCTGCCCCATACGAAATCGCCGAAAAGAGATAAAAAGCAGGGCTACACCACATAAAATTACAATTATAGGAGCAAGCGTAGTAGCAAAAAATTGCATAAGGGCTACCACCTTTCATGAAGGATTTCTGCCACAAGACGACGTGCAGTAGGAGTAATAGCTAAGCCGCCATGAGCAGTCTCTCGTAAAGATTCTGGCAGAGCACGTCCCACCTGAGCCATGGCATCAATAACTTCGTCAGCAGGAATAATAGATTTTATCCCTGCTAGAGCCATATCTGCCGCAAGAGCCGCCACCGAAACAAGAAGTCCATTTCTCTTAATACATGGAGATTCTACTAAGCCTCCCACAGGATCGCAGACAAGTCCAAGCACTGATTTAAAAGTGAGAGCAACGCTTTGTTCTATAGCTTCAGAAATACCTCCATGCATAGCAACCAAAGCGGCAGCTCCCATAGCCGCTGCGGCTCCACATTCAGCCTGACATCCACCTTCTGCTCCAGCCAACGTTGCTCTAGATGCTATAACAGACCCGATAGATCCGGCAACAATCAATCCGTCAAGAAGTGTCTTATCCTGCGTGGCAAAGATATCTTTATGGGCAAAAAGAAGCCCTGGCAAAATACCACAGCTTCCGGCAGTAGGAGCTGCAACAATACGCCCCATAGCTGCATTATATGTTGCTACCGCCAATGCAATCTCACTCGCTCGCAATATATATTGGCCTGAAAGATTCTTTTCTTTCTGAGCATACGAAGCTAATTTTCCTCGATCAGATCGAACTATTTTGCCATTCCATTCATGTTCAAGGGCATCGTGAACAGATTTTTCCATATCAACAAGACGGCTTTTCATCCTTTCACGAATGCGATCGACTGGAAGGCCTGTCTCTTGTTCCTCCTGCGACAAAACAACTTCAACAAAAGAGCTCTTTTGATTCAAGCTCTGGGCAACAAGTTCAGAAATAGACCTCATTCTATGTTACCTCCCTGGTTATAGAGAGCTAGGACTCGTTCCATTGATGGATGAGCCTTTTCTACGGCTTCTCTGACACTCTCATCGGGAGATGTCGGTAAATCCAATTCGATAACAAGAGAAGCTTTGCCACCTTTTGATTTTCTATGGAGACTTAATGTTGCAATATTAATTTTCATATCGGCAAAAAGTTTTGTAACAGCAGCTACAACCCCCTGAGTATCACGATGAAACGTTATGAGAGAGGGAAGCTCTCCAGAAACACTAACCTGAAAGCCATCTATCTGTTGTAATTCTACGGCCCCTCCTCCAATAGACGCACCTATAATCTCTAGAGTTCGACCGTCTTTACCTGTAAAGACAAATCGAGCTGAGTTTGGATGGGCTCCATCTATATTTTCAGTATCGAAACGATAGTTAAATCCTCTTTCTTTTGCAATAGACAAAGCATCCCGCAAACGAATATCATCAGGAGCCATGTCGAGGAGTCCCGCAACAAGAGCCCTATCTGTACCATGACCGTAACTTGTGTATGCAAAACTGCCCCTTAAAAAAATTTCAACACTCTCTAAAGGATCGTCTCCCCAGCAAGCCAAAGCCAACCGGCTTAAACGAGCCGCGCCTGCAGTATGGCTCGAAGAAGGCCCTATCATTACAGGGCCTATAATATCTGTAAGTGCCATAAAACATCCTCCTTTATTTCAGAACCATCTTTTTCTCCCCAGCCTGATAAATATCAGACAATTCCTTATATATGCGATCTAATTTTTCAAGTCTCGCCATTGCCAACTCAGATTCACCCATAGCTGATGCTATTTCTTTCAAGGCAAAACTTTTAAAAAAGCTGTTACTTCGACTGGGATGGGGACAATTAAAAACTTCATTAAGAATTTGAATATCATAAGGGATATGGAAGGCATCTCGTGTCTCTTCATACTCGAAAAGAAAATATATTTCTGGGAAACCAGACCAGGCGATAGAAGACAGGCACATTGAACATGGCTCGTGAGTGGAAAGAAAGAGACAATCTTCAGGATCTGGATGAGAGGGAAGTTCAAAAAATTTTTTTATTGTGTAGACTTCACCGTGCCATAATGGATTCCATCCTTCGTGGTTTGTTCCTGCTACTACGAGAGAAAGATCTGAGCGAAGTAAAATGGCCGCACCAAAAATTTTATGACCATGGCTGACTGCCAAACGAGTCTGAGGAACAATATCATCTTCAATGACATTGAGCATTCTCCAAAATATCTTTTCTTTTTCCATTATCCTCCCTCCTTTGGCAACATTATATCCTGAAGTTCTCATCCCTGGATGCAAAGAAAGGTCTTATTAAATTTAAAGAAATTAATATTTGAAGTTTGAAGTTATTTGTGTTATTTTCAAATTGATAAGAATTATTTATTTATTCTTTAGATTTTGTTTTTTGTCGATTGCGCCACACAGGCGTGTCAGGAGTGCTCTCTTACAAAACAACCCCAAAAAGAATAATGGAGGTGAACTATATGAACGCATTAACTATAGTGTGGCTCCTTGTTGGCGTGGGTATGATCGCAGCAGTTCTAATCATCAAGAAAAAGCGGAACGACGAAGAAACAAATAACTAGTACCAAACCCTTTTGGGCGTTGGAATTTATGGGTAGTATCTTCGTTATAGCTTGTTCCTGCGCCCCATAACTATTTCTTTTATACCCCCCCACAGTAAGCCTTTTTACCGATAGTCAAAAATTCTCTTTTGGAAGATAATACGATTAAAATATCGTTTAAAAGAGGAGGAATGCCCATGAAATCTCAGAAGGTCCGTCTGATTGTTCAGATAAGCTTTCTTGCCTTTCTTACGTGGGTAGGATATCGACACCAACTTCTTGGAGGCGGCCCAGAAGGCGTGCCACCAGTTGATGCATTATGTCCCTTTGGCGGCATAGAGGGCCTTTACGCCTATTTAAAAACAGGAACGTGGCTTCGACGATTAGCACCAAGCTCTCTTATTTTGTTTATTGGTATTGTAGCCATAACAATTCTCGTAGGTCGCATCTTTTGTAGTTGGATATGTCCTTTGGGAACGTTAGGAGAACTTTCTGCCAAAGGTGCGAGAAAACTGGGTATTACTCAACGGGAACTTCCTCCTTCTATCGATAAACCTGCACGGTATTTAAAATATATTGTTCTTTTCGTTATTATCTTCTTTACATGGCGTCTTGGTACTCTTGCTTGGCGAGATTACGATCCATGGGTTGCCTGGATGCATTTAAGTGCCGGTTGGGGGGAAATGGTAGAAAAACCGTGGGCATTTATCATTCTCTTTGGCACAGTTATTATTGCCAGTTTCTGGATTGAACGGTTTTGGTGTCGTTATCTTTGTCCATTAGGAGCACTTCTCGCTATCGGACAAAAATTAAGTTTCGTCAAAGTTCGAAGAAACGACTCTACGTGTATTCATTGCCATTTGTGTCATAAGACATGTCCTGTGAATCTTGATCCAGAATCTAAGGACGTTGAAAAGAGCGCAGAATGCATTTCGTGTGGACAATGTACCGATAAATGCCCTGTAGAGCAGACTCTCTATTTTGGAATCGGAAAGAAAAAGCTCTCCTCTTTCGCAATAGGAATAACAGGATTACTTCTATTTTTTGCTATTTATGGAGGTGCCCGCATTTCTGGAATGTGGATGACATACGCACCCTCCACAGTTGAAGCACAAATCAATCCCGCCGGAGGTATCTACGGCTGGATGACACTCAAACAAGTAGCAGAGACAGTAAAACTCTCTGAAGAAAAGGTCATAGAAATAGCGGAACTCCCGGCAGAGATTCCCCGAGATGTTTCATTGAAAAACATTGAAGGAGTGAACGATGAAGAACTTCGTGCATCTCTTGAAGCATATTTCGAAAAACAAATGAAACAACCTGCTGTAGAGTCAGCTGCTCCTCCCCTAAATCCAGAAGAAATAAAGGGATCTATGACATTGGGTGATGTGGCAAAAATGTATGATCTTGAAGCTGAAAGCATTTTAAAAGAAGTAGGCTGGCCTCTTGATGCTTCCCCAGATAAACCGCTCAAGGAATTAGCAGCCGAATATCAGATGGAGGTAAGTGTTATTAGGGAAGCCGTAAAAAAACTTTTGCAGGAATAGGCATATATAAACAATAGAGAACAAATACAAGGGAGCTTCTCTGTTTAAAGAGCGGCTCCCTCTTCTTTTTCAAGAAAAGATTCTATTCTAAAGCGAGGCAATGCCTCCGGAACATTGTTTTGCATCCACACAAGAAGCTGCTCCCGAACTTCACATCGCAACTCCCACGCATCTGAAGAATTTGAAGCGCTCATCAGTGCACGAAGCTGCATTGTCTTTTCTGTGCAATCGACAACTTGTAAAACGTTTACACGATGATCCCACCATTCGGACTGTTCAAGAATGTCAGTTAAAACTTTTCGCATCTGGTCAATGCTTAAAGTGTAATCTGCATAGATATACACGTAGGCAAGAAGATCGGCTGATGTGCGTGTCCAATTCTGAAATGGCTTTTCGAGAAAATACGTTGTGGGAAGAATAAGACGTCGCGAATCCCATATTTTAAGCACAACATATGTAAATGTAATTTCTTCAACGCGTCCCCATTCCCCCTCAACAATTAAGACGTCATCCATGCGAATAGGTTGTGATATGGCAAGATGTATTCCCGCAAAAAGAGTTCCCACCGTTTTTTGGGCAGCTAAACCGATAATCACTCCTGCTATTCCCACAGATGCAAGAAGAGCTGATCCAATTCGTCTAAAGTTTTCAAAACCCATCAGGACAAAACAAAAAGCAACAATAAAAACAAGGATGATTAAGAGACGTTTAAAGACAAGAAATTGCGTCTGAATTTTACGGGCTCTTAGATTATCAGAAGAATCAAGGTTAAAATGCTTCGTGAATACTTTCTCCAAAAGATAAACACCACGGATTAAAAACCAGCCGCATGTTGCAACGAAAGCTATTCTGAAAGCGCTCATTACAAATTGGAACAACGATTTGGGAACATTTACTCCAACGATCGGGAAAAAAACAAGAACAAGAAGAATCAACGTCATGAAAAAAGAAGGTTTAAGAAAGAATCGAATCAGATCTTCACGCCACTCTGCGGAATCTTGATCATAACGATCCATTACAAAATCCTCCTTCCATAAAAAAAGCCCAGCTCCATAAGGAACCAGGCTTTTGAAATTTATCGAAGATGTTCTTTTATCGCCTCTCCGAGAAGTTGAATACCTCGTATAATTCTCTCGGGTGGCATATTGGAATAATTCAGGCGTAACGTATTTTCGTGTCCCCCGTTAGGGAAGAAAGCACCGCCTGGCACAAAGGCAACTTTTTTCTCGAGACATGTCATAAGTAAATCTCTGGCACTAAGCGTCTCTGGCAAAATGGCCCAAGTGAAAAGTCCCCCTTCGGGAATTGTAAATGAAACGGAAGAAGGGAATTCCACCTTCATTGTTTCTATCATAACGTTACATCGTTTTTTATACACATCAATAAGACGAGCTACATGAGCATCAAGATCATACATATCTATATAGGCGTTAATTTCATACTGGCTCAATGTTGGGGAATGAAGATCTGCTGCCTGTTTAAGATACGCAAATTTTTCATAGATATCCCCATCAGCGCAAAGCCATGCAATTCTCATCCCGGGGCAAAAAATCTTTGAAAATGTTCCAAGCAAAACAACTTTGCCCTCTTTATCAAAAGACTTGAGAGATGGAGGGACCTCTCCCTTGAATCGAAGTTCTCCATAAGGGTTATCTTCAATAACAACAATATCATAACGGCTTATAACATCCATGAAAGCCTTTCTTCTCTCAACGGTCCATGTTTTGCCTGTTGGATTCTGAAAATCAGGAATAACATAGATTGCCTTCGCTCTTTTTTCTCTCGTCAAAGCTTCTTCAAGGGCTTCAGGAACCATGCCATAATCATCTGTTTCGACTTCGACATAACGTGGATTATATCCGTTAAAAGCACTGAGAGCACCGAGATATGTGGGACTCTCACACAACACAACATCTCCATCATCAATAAGCATTTTACCTAAAAGATCAAGAGATTGTTGTGACCCGGTGGTAATCATAATATTGCCACTCTCCAAACGGGTCTGATATTTCCGGTTCATCCGGCTCGCAATCTTTTCCCGCAGAGGGGCGTATCCTTCTGTTGTCGAGTACTGCAAGGCTTTTGTTCCATCCTTCTCGAGAACCTGGGCAACAACCTCTTTCAACTCTTCTATCGGAAATAGTTCAGGAGCCGGAAGGCCACCAGCAAAAGAAATAATTTCAGGATCAGCCGTCACTTTAAGAATGGCAGCAATATCCGATGCCTGGAAATTTTTCATTCGCTCTGCAAAGACACATTTGTTCATAGTAGAGCCCTCCTGTCGTTTAAGAATTTTAGGGCGGATTATACCAAGAAAGAGGGCTTAATGGAAATAGAAATTTCTATTTCCTATATATTTTTGAATTTTTCTTCTTATTCTTCTCTCAGATGAAGAATTTTATCTGTGGCCTTTAGCCCAGAACCGGAGAGGAAAGCCACCGTTTTTTCTCCCCGTGAAAGTTTTTCTTGTTGTTGTAATCTCCACAAAGCTGCCCCAACAACAGCACTTGTGGGTTCTACATAAAAACCCGCACGAGCCAAAGCATAAAAAGCTTTCTCTATTTCATTATCGTCTACAGCCATAATAATCCCCTCTGTTTTTTTTATGGCATCAAGAACTTCTCGGCCACGAACAGGTTGTGACGAACTTATGCCTTCAGCAATAGTTTCTTCCTTATATATAGAGACAGGCTCGTTTTTACCCTGAATAAACGCTTCATAAAGAGGCGCACATTTTTTTGCCTGAACGGCAATAATCTGGGGTAGCCTCTCAATTCTTCCCGCTTCATAAAGATGCTGAAAAGCCAGATAGCACCCTATAACCAAGCTCCCTTGCCCTACCGGAACAATAATCTTGTCGGGAATCTCATAGCCAAGTTGTTCCCACACTTCAAAGGCATACGTTTTTACTCCGTGAACAAAATAGGGGCTCCAATTATGGCTGGCATAATAGATATCATTTGCCGCCTGCTCTGCTGCCTTTGTCGTATCTTCTCGGCTTCCTGGAACACGAACAAGTTCTGCACCATAACTTTCGATTTGTACGCACTTCCCTGCTGACGTATAGCCAGGGACAAAAATCTGGCAGTGAATACCTGCCCTGGCCGCATAAGCTGCCATAGCCGCTCCAGCATTCCCTGAAGAGTCTTCTATAATGGAAGATATGCCAAGCTCCTTAAGTTTGGTCATTTCATAGGCTATTCCCCTGTCTTTATATGAGCCTGAAGGGCAAACATAATCCAGCTTAAAAAAGATGGGAAAGCCTTCCAACTCTGAAAGGACAAGAGGAGTCATCCCTTCTCCAAAAGTAACAGGGCTTGTGTTCTTATTGAGGGGAAGAGCCTCTTCATAACGCCATAAAGAATGGGAACGAGAAGCAAGAAGTTCCGGAGAAGGGAAGGATGTCTGATCCACCTCTAAAAGGAGAGGCCCACCACATGAACATTTCCAAGGTTTTTCTTCCTCACTATAACGTTTTTGGCACCATTGACATTGAAGCATATGCTATCACTCCCTATACGCGAACACAGTCTTCCAAAGAATCTATGTTTACATCCTCAGATGTAAGCTTATGAGCCTCAAAAGCAGCCGTATATTTCAATCCACTCCCCGTCAAAATACAAGCCACCTGTTGGTTGGATGTAACAATTCCACGTTCTATCAAAATAGGTATTGCCGCTAAAGAGACAGCAGAAGCGGGCTGTACGAAGAGTCCCGTTCCAGCCAATTCCCGCTGGGCTTGAAGAATCTCTTTCTCAGGAACTGCCACAGCGACACCTTTTTGTCTGGATAAAACTCGCAAAACCTGATTTCCACTGGGTGGAAAAGGATTTTCAATAGCGTGGGCAATTGTATGGGGACTGGGAAACCTCTCTATGCTGTTAGCGTTTTTTTTATACGCTTCAACAATAGGGGCGCATCCTTCCGCCTGCGCCGCAACAATAAGAGGCATGTGGGGAATAAGACCTGACTTGTAAAATTCTCTAAAACCCTTTTCGATACCCCGTATATTTCCTCCCGCGCTTGTAGGGACAATAACCACATCGGGTACATTAAATTTTGTTTGTTCACAGATCTCAAAGGCTATAGTTTTAGATCCTTCCACTCTGAAAGGGACATCTGAATTCATAAAATAAATGCCGTATTTTTCTCCCAAGCGAAGGCTCTCTTCGTAAAGTAGGCTATAATCACCATAAACCTTAACGACTCGTGCATTATATATAGCTATAGGGTTGAGTTTCTCAATAGGAAGATCTTCTTTCACTAAAATGGTTGTTTCGAGATTCGCTCTTGCACCAAATGCAGCTACTGAGGCAGCCATATTTCCCGTAGATACTGTTCCAATACGATGGAATCCTAATTCCACAGCATGTCTTAGTGCCGATGCAGTTCCGCGGTCTTTAAAAGACCATGTTGGGTTAACTGTTTCGTTCTTTAAAAAGACGTTATGCACTCCTAATTTTTTGGATAAAGATGGTGATGAAAGAAGAGGTGTCATTCCTTCTCCTAAAGAAAAAGTATCACTGCAAGATTTGAATGGGAAAAAATTCTTGTACCGCTTAAAAATATCCGACGTTTCTTCAGCACAAATTTCTGTTGAAAAAAACTCTTCAACTTCAAGAGGTTCATGACACTTAGGGCATCTGGAAATATTTTTTCGAATGGGGAAAGATGTTCCACAAGCTGTGCATATAAATTTTTTTTCAGACATGGAGACGATAAACCTCCTTTATATCTTTTTAAAAATTATAACGTAATGAGAATCTTTATTTTTCTCTTTTCCTCCTTTTTTATATCTTGCATCTCCAATTTTTTCTGTCATACTATGCCTGCTTGTAATCAAAATACTAAGACTCAAAACCAAATCGGGGAGAGTGAAATCACACAAAAAAATAGTAAGGGGGTTGAGACAGGTTGACACGTGCGGCTGAACCTTTGATTCACGTTGAAAATCTGTGCAAGAGCTTTGAGGATGGAGAAGTTTTAAATGGAATCTCCATAGATATTAAAGAGGGAGATCTGGTCTCTATCATAGGACCGTCTGGATGTGGAAAATCAACGTTCTTACGGTGTCTCAACTGTCTCGAGTACATCGACTCAGGAACCATTACCATAGCCGGCGTTACAGTAAGCCGCACAGGTAAGGAAAAAAATCTGAACAAGAAGTTTCTAGAAGCATGCCATCTCATGAGACAAGAAGTGGGAATGGTGTTTCAAAGTTTTAATCTTTTTCCTCACAAAACCGTTCTTGAAAATGTCATGCTGGCACCTATGGTTGTCAAAAAAGCCAGTGAAGAAGAAGCACGTGAAACAGCCTTAAGACTACTTGAAAAAGTAGGTCTATCTGAACACATTCACAAATATCCAGCCACTTTATCTGGCGGGCAAACACAACGTGGAGCTATTGCCCGTGCCCTTGCAATGAATCCCAAAGTCATGCTATATGATGAACCGACATCAGCTCTTGATCCTGAACTTGTAGGAGAGGTTCTTCAGGTTATGAAAGATCTTGATGCTGAAGGTATGACTCAAATTATCGTTACTCATCACATGCGTTTCGCTCGAAATGCCTCTGATTACATTGTTTTTATGGATGGTGGAGAGATTGTCGAGTTGGCTGATGGCGATATTTTATTCGAATCGCCTCAAAATAAAAGAACGAAAGATTTTCTTCGACACCTTACAGAGGATGTAGCATAAATGAAGCATATTACGCGTGTTTTCTTTTCTCTTTTTCTTTTAGTTGTGATATTGGCATCTCCTTTAAAGGCTTCTGAAAAGCCTTTATTACGCTGGGGAGGAGACACTGAGGGCGGCGTTCCTTACATGTTCTACGATCCGTTTAATATGGATCGCCTTATTGGATATGAAGTAGAAATTATGGATGCCATTGCCGATTATCTGGGGATGAAAGCTAAATTTGTTCAAAACGGCTGGGATAATCTCATCCCCGGGCTAGAAAGGCATCTATATGATGTAACCATAGATGGTCTTGAAATTACACCGGAACATAAAGAAGTCGTAAACTTTTCTATTCCGTATTACTCTACGTTCCTGCAGCTTGCTGTTCGAAAGGGAACAAAAAACATAGAAACTCTGGAAGACTGCAAAGGTAAAGTTGTAGGAACACTGAAACAATCATATGCCTATTTCACTCTCGTTGAAGCTGGCATTCAAGACATTCGAACATACGAAGACGAGATCAATGCTTTTAATGACCTCGAAAACGGACGATTGGACGCCACACTTTTTGACGATCCTATCGCCGTATACTATGCCGGTTTTAATCCGGAGATTGTCTTTGTCGGACCTCCTGTCGGTCGCATGGACTACGGCATTGCCGTTCGCAAAGAAGATAAGGAACTACTCTCTAAAATCAATGAAGCTATTGTCTACCTTCGAGATAGCGGAAAATTAAGAGAGATTTATGACCGCTGGAATCTCTGGAGTCCGATGATGGCTGAAATGTTTCAAGATTTTTCGCCACGAAATGTTGAAGCCTCTATGTTTAATTACTGGGCAGAGCATCAAAAACCGGAAATTACATGGGAAAAGCGTATAAACAGATATACGAGTTTTCTCCCCATTCTAGGAAAAGCAGCGCTGGTTACTATTAAGGTTTCTATTGCAGCTATGGTTTTGGCTATTTTACTTGGGCTGATCTTAGCCATGACTAAGATTTTTGGCCCTACGTTCTTTTCTCGTATTGCCATTGCCTATATAGAAGCCATTCGAGGAACACCTGTTTTAATACAGCTCTTTTTCATTTTCTACGGACTCCCTAATATTGGGATTAAGTTAAGTCCATTTGTTGCAGGCGTTCTCGGCCTTGGTCTTAACTATGCAGCCTATGAAGCTGAAAACTACCGGGCAGGGTTACTTTCTGTTCCCCGTCAACAAATGGAAGGAGCACTTGCCCTCGGGATGACACGTTGGCAAGCATTAAAACATGTTGTTTTACCACAGGCAGTAAGGGTTGCCCTGCCTCCAGTAACCAACGACTTTATTTCTCTTTTAAAAGATTCTTCCTTGGTTTCGGTTATTACCATGGTTGATCTCACAAAAGCCTACGGCCAGCTTGCTACAACTTATTATGACTATTTCGGAACGGGAATTATTGTCGCTGTTATATACTTTTTACTCGGCTTGCCCTTTGTTCGGCTCGCCCGGTGGACAGAGAAGAAAATGGCTGTTGCTGTAAAGGGTGGAAAAACACAGAAAAATTCCAACTCCTTTGTTGGGAAAAAACCAGGAAGCTACTAAAATAAAAGATACTTCAAAGGGGCTGCTTTTTTGCAGCCCCTTTGAAGTATCTATCTTATATTAATTCGCCCTTTGCAACAAAAATAACGCTTCCTCCAACGTGAACATCAACTACTCCTCCATCATGATCTCTAGCTGAAAGGAAGAGAAGAGAAGGTCTATTAATAGCGTATCCCTGTTCAACACGTATATTTTCTATGGAAGGCGTTCCTAAAACTTTATGACGAACAAGATAGGCAGCTAGGCATCCCCCCGAACTTCCAGTTGCAGGATCTTCTTCCACTCCAAAGCAAGAGGTTAAAACCCGAACGTGAAGATGATTTTGACTATGAATAGGTTGTTTACAATAGATAGAAAGAGCAACTTTCCCCACTCTCTCTATAAAATCTTCATATGCATCACGATTTATACGAATACGAAGAAGAGTTTCTCTACGTTTTATAGGAATAATTACTGTAGGCAAACCTGTAGATACCCATTGAATAGGAGTCTGCGTATCAAAATCTTTCGCATTAAGACCTAATACTTTTGCCAAATCTTCAACAGGGTAAACTGGACCAAACTCCGGTTGATTCTGTTTCATAATATACAGTTGATCCTCGCGCATTACAGGAATAAGCCCAACCTGGAGATTCAAAACAATAGAATCGGGGTTACCCGGTGCAATATCACGAGCAATAACAGCTGCCGTTCCCAATGTGGGGTGTCCTGCAAAAGGCACCTCTCCCCCTGGAGTAAAGATACGAACAGCATATCCACCATTAACTGGTGAATCGTTCATAATAAACGTCGTCTCTGAATAATTCATCTCTCGAGTAATACTCTGCATATCTTCTGTGGAAAAATCTTTTGCGTCACGCACAACGGCAAGCTGATTCCCTGAATACTTTTTTTCAGCAAAAACATCTACAATATAAAACTCATGCTTTTTCATTATTTCCCCTCCCCTCATTTTGTTTTTTCTCTAAAAATGCTTATACAAGCAAATCTATGGGCCACGGGAAATTATTGTAGGTTTGAAGCAAGCTCACTTGGGAAATTGTCAGGAAGTAAAAAGTGCTATTTATATATGTATTATACCTTTATTTAACTTGACAAACTAAGCACAAAGAGTAACACTATAAACACAATTCGTAACACGATAATTTTTGAGGGGGTTTTTAGCAGTGAGAAACTGGAAAAAACAAATTATTGTTCCTCTTGTTATGGTTTGCTCTTTATTTATTTTCGCTTCTCCATTATGGGCTCATTTTCAAGTTATTTTACCTAGCCAAAATATCGTATCGCAAGATGGAGAAAAAAAGGTGGAGCTCAATCTCCTCTTTACACATCCATTTGAACAACAGCTTATGAATATGGAAAAGCCCGTTCAATTTGGAGTTATGGCTCGCTCAGAAAAGACAGATCTTATGAAAACTCTTACTGAAGAAACATCAAAAGACGGTTTAAAAAGCTGGAAAGCTTCTTATGCAATAAAACGCCCAGGAGACCATATCTTTTACGTAGAACCTTCTCCGTACTGGGAACCAGCAGAAGATAAATATATTATTCATTACACAAAAACTGTTGTTAATGCTTTCGGAATGGAAGAAGGTTGGGATGAACCAGTAGGTCTTCGTGCAGAAATTATTCCTCTCACCCGCCCTTATGGCCTATGGGCTGGCAATGTTTTTCAGGGAAAAGTTGTGGTTGATGGAAAGCCTGTTTCTTGTGCAGATGTAGAAGTCGAGTTTTATAATGGGGAAAATGCTGTCAAAGCTCCTGCGGATCCTTTTATTACCCAGGTAGTACGCACAGATGATCAAGGTATTTTCACGTACGTAATGCCATGGGAAGGATGGTGGGGTTTTGCAGCTCTTACAGATGCTCCTGAAACGATGAAAACCCCTGATGGCAAAAATGATGCCGCTATAGAATTAGGGGCAGTTTTGTGGGTAAAGACGGTGAATAAAAACTAATGCATATTGCAGAAGGTGTACTTTCTCTTCCTGTTCTTCTTATTGGAGCTTCAGGAGCTGCTGCAGGTGTTGCAGTTGGTTTAAAAAAAATAAACATAGAGACGATTCCTCGTGCAGGAATCGTCTCTGCTGCTTTGTTCGTTTCATCTCTCATACACGTTAATATTGGTCCAACAAGTGCTCACTTAATTCTGAATGGCATCGGAGGTCTTTTACTAGGATTAGGTCTTTTCCCCTCATATCTTGTTGCCCTCTTTCTTCAGGCTCTTCTTTTCCAGTTCGGGGGTCTTGTGGTGCTTGGGGTTAATACATGTACTATGGCTTTATCTGGCATATTGGGAGGGCTATTAGGACGGTACCTTCTACGTCTTGGGAAACCTGTCTGGCTTGCCGGAGCTTTAGCTGGCGCCACTGGCGTAGCTGGTGCTGGCATCTTTACCGCTCTTGCTCTTGCGGGAAGTGGCGAAGCCTTTTTCATGACTGCCAAACTTATTCTTCTTGCCCATATTCCCGTTATAGGAATAGAATCACTTGTCGGGGCTTTTATCATGACATATATCTCTCGTGTTATGCCGTCTCTTTTGGAGGAATGGAAAAAATGAAAATAAGAACATTACTTGTTAAATTTTTGAGTGTAACAATGATTCTTTTCATATGGGCTGGTGTAGCATCTGCTCATAAATTAAGTGTCTTTGCTTATATCGAAAACAATACTCTTGTCGGGGAAGCCTATTTCAATGATGGAGCGCCGGTTCGTCATTCTGCAATACACGTTAGTGACACCGAAAATAATCTAATTGCCGAAGGAACTACTGACGAAAAGGGCCAATTTTCTATCCCCATTGATATAACAGACCTACAGTCTCTCTTGGTTTCAGTAAATGGCGGTATGGGGCATATGGGGCAAACTGTAGTAACCATAGACACAGCAGAACCAGATAAAGCTACAGAAAAAGCAGAAAAAGAAACTAATTCAAATGCAACAGAAAGTTCAAATTCAACAATCTCTCTCTCAGAAGAAAATATTTCTGCTCTTATGCAGGAAATCGTTCAAAAAGAAATGGCCCCTCTTCGAAACGAACTTTTTTTGCTTCGTAAGGAGATTTCAAAACCTAAATTGAGTGAAATTATTGGCGGGATAGGGTATATTGTAGGTCTTGTTGGAGTAGCCCTCTGGGTTGGAGGACGTAAAAAGTATGGGCAACAGTAATTTTCCTTCTTTAAACTATCAAATTGATATTCCTGAAGGCTTTTTAAATCGAATTCCTGCTTCGATTAAAGTTGTGCTTGTCTTCCTATTCGCTTTATGTGTCGCTTTTCTGCAATCTGTTGCAGCACAACTCTTTTTGCTTGTTTATGCTATTATGCTCGTTGCTATTGCTCGTATTCCCATCAAGGTACTTAGTTCTCGTCTTCTTGCTCTTAATGGTTTTATTCTTATGATGTGGTTAACGCTTCCTTTCTCTTCTGAAAGTGGAACCCACCTTGCGTTGCTTATTACAATTAGAGCTCATGCAGCAACCTTGGCATTTATAGCTCTTTTGCGGACAACATCCATGCCAGACCTTCTACAGGCACTTCACCTTCTTCACGTTCCCCAAAAGCTTATTCTTTTGCTTCACTTCACATATAGATATGCTCACGTTTTGTCAGAAGAACTACAAAAAATTCATAAAAGCATGGTATTAAGAGGATTCCATCCTTCTTTATCCTTTACAACATTCAGCGCTTACGGTAACCTTGTCGGCATGTTGCTTATACGAAGTATCATTCGTTCAGAGCGAGTTTCTAAAGCTATGGTATTACGTGGATTTAATGGATCTTTCCCGTTTTTCCCCTCTCATGTAATACCTTCGTCTCCTGATACTCTTCGCATGGCAGCTCTCTATGTTCTGTTGGCGGGGTGTTTTATTGTATGATGCCACTATTGCGCTTAGAAAATATTGCTTTTGCCTATCCCAGAAGTTTGCCTTTATTTACAAATCTCTCTTTTGAAATATTTGAAAAAGAAAAAATCTATATTCGAGGAAAAAATGGAGCAGGGAAAACCACTCTCTTTTCTCTGATTATGGGATTGCTCCGCCCACAGCGAGGAGACATCCTTCTTAAGGGAAACGTGATTAAAACTTCAAAGGATCTTCGGTATTTACGCCAGAGAATAGGCTTCCTTTTTCAAGATCCCGATGATCAGCTTTTTTGCCCAACACTGCTTGATGACGTGCTCTTTGGCCCTCTCAATGCAGGCATCAATAAAGAAGAGGCCCATAAACAAGCTATAGATGTTTTGGAAACCCTTAACATATCCAATCTTGCCCATACGCCTCCATATGCCCTGTCTGGGGGGCAAAAGAGACTAGGAGCCTTAGCAGCCGTTCTTGCAATGAAACCAGACCTATTGCTGCTTGACGAACCTTCAAGTGGTCTTGATGAAGATGCTTGGCACAATCTCGTAAATGTTCTAAATCAGCTTGATATGGCTCTTATTATCGCCTCGCATGACATCCCCTTTCTGGAACATGTAACTCACCAGGGATACGAACTCTCATCTGGAACGCTCACATTTTCACAATAAGGTATTGACATATATCCCTCCCTATGTGGTAATATTGCCACATAGGGAGGGATTGGTTTGGATGCAAAGCTACAACAAGAAAAGGCCGCCATTTTTAAAGCGTTAGGACACCCCGTACGCCTTTCCATTGTGGAAGCCCTAGCCAAGAAAGAAATGTGTGCCTGCGAAATCGCTGATCTTTTCCACTTTGATAGAACAACCATCAGCAAGCACCTCGCCCTTCTTCGGGATCTTGATATTATAGATGACCGTAAAGAGGGTTTGCATATTTATTACTCTTTGAAAATGCGTTGTCTCTTCTCTATGTTGCAATGTGTTGAACATACTATTCAGGGACATCCGATTCATAAAGAGCATTATGCTTCGTGCTTGTGCATGATGGGAAAGGAGACAAAAAATGAAGATACAGATACTGGGAACAGGCTGCCCTAAGTGTAAAAAACTTGCGGAAATGACTGAAAAAGCAGCACATGATTTGAACATTGATTATGAGCTTGAAAAGGTAACAGATATTAAGGATATTATGTCTTTCGGGGTCATTGGTACTCCGGGACTCGTAGTAGACGGGAAAGTGCTTCTTGCAGGTCGAGTGCCAACAGAAAATGCTCTAAAAGACCTCCTCCGCAACGAAATAAAGTAAGAAACTACCCCGATTTTTCAATCGGGGTTTATTTAAGAGGCTTATGTGAAGTATTCGCCACTTACTAACGAAAGGACGCAAACAGTATGAGTGATCGAAAAAAATTTCTATGGATTGTTTCAGCATTTTTGTTATTTTATTTTCTACCGGCAGACGCCCCTCGCGTTCACGGAGCAGCGATAGAAGCTCTGGCCATGCTCCATGAGTATGCCAGAGAACACGTTCTACTATGTCTTGTACCGGCCTTTTTTATTGCCGGAGCTATTTCTGTTTTTGTCAGTCAACAATCTGTCATGAAATATTTAGGCAGTCAGGCAAAAAAGATTGTTTCGTACTCTGTTGCAGCCGTTTCAGGAACAATTCTTGCTGTCTGTTCATGTACTGTTCTCCCGCTCTTCGCCGGAATCTACGCTCGGGGAGCTGGAATTGGGCCTGCCTCAGCTTTCCTCTATTCAGGACCAGCCATAAATGTTTTGGCAATTATCCTGACAGCAAGGGTTCTCGGTTTTGAAATGGGTTTGGCACGTGCCATTGGAGCCATTGTCTTCAGCGTTCTTATAGGGCTCGCCATGGCTTTTATTTTTAGAAAAGAGGAAGAGAAACGTCAGGAAGGTTTCGCATCCGTACCCATAGAAGAGCCAACACGACCTCTGTGGCAAACTGTATGGACTATGGCCAGTATGGTTATTTTTCTTGTCTTTGCCAACTGGGCTGCTCCTAAACTGGAATCTGGAACGTGGGCAGCAATATATAACGTAAAGTGGGTTTTAGCCGGTCTCGCTCTGCTTTCCACTATCTGGGCCACCGTGAAATGGTTCTCCAGAGATGAACAAAGTGAATGGCTTGGCGCAACATGGGGATATGGCCTTCAGGTTTTACCACTACTTTTCTCAGGAGTGCTGCTCGCTGGTTTCCTGTTGGGACGCCCGGGGCATGAAGCTCTTATTCCGAGTCAATATGTTGCAGCTCTCGTCGGAGGGAATTCCATCTTCTCAAACTTCTTTGCCTCAATCGCCGGAGCTTTCATGTATTTTGCCACACTAACTGAAGTTCCTATTCTTCAGGGGCTTATGGGGGCAGGAATGGGGAAAGGTCCCGCTTTAGCCCTTCTTTTAGCTGGACCCGCTCTTTCTCTCCCTAATATGTTAGTTATTCGAAGCATCATGGGGACTAAAAAAACAATTGCCTATGTCTCTCTTGTCGTTATTCTATCCACTTTAGCAGGAATTATTTACGGAACCTTTTTTTAACGGCTCTGTTTAGCATTTATACATTTGCGCAGGGCTTCGAGAGCAAGCGAAAAGGATGTGAATATATATGCAACACTACAAGCTTAAAGAACTTAACTGCCATGGCTGCGCTTCTCTTATCGAGGCTGAAATATCGAATATTCCTGGCGTTACAGGTGCTCTCTTTGATTTTGATACCAAAATACTGAGAGTTGAAACTGCCAGTAATAATCTCGAAGACCAAGTCAAAGCTATCGTTAATCGTATTGAACCCGGAGTCACCGTGGAATCTCTTGATGAAGAACCTTTTCTTCAGACAAAAAGTTCAACTTCAACATGGAGAGTTCTCTATGAGCGATTTCAAGAAGAAGGAAAAAGCTTAGTTGCAGGAGCGTTACTTTTCGCCATTGGTCTCATTTTCAGAAAACAACTTTCATCAACGCCATACGCTATAGGAGAATATGGCGTTTTCCTCCTTGCCTATTTTCTGAGCGGCCAAGAAGTACTCTGGAACACTCTCAAAAATTTAAAAGCTCGAAAAGGTATGGACGAATTCTTCCTGATGTCTATCGCCACAATTGCTGCCATTCTTATTGGGGAACTTCCAGAGGCTGTAGCAGTTATGCTTTTTTATAGAACAGGAGAACTCTTTCAAGAGATTTCTGCCTCTCGTTCTAGAAGTTCTATCAAGTCTCTTCTGGCTGCCCGCCCTCAACACGCGCAAGTCCTCAGAGATGGGGAGGAAATAGAGCTAAAACCAGAAGATGTCCGCATAGACGATCTTATTATCGTCAGGCCAGGAGAAAAGATACCTCTTGATGGAATGATCGAATCGGGGTTTTCTCAAATCGATCAATCGCCTCTTACCGGAGAACCTGTTCCTATACAAGCCAAACCAGGCAAAAACGTCTATGGAGGAAGCATCAATTTACGCGGTGTTCTTACGATTCGAGTTACATCTCTCTTTGAGGAAACAGCCATAGCTAAAATACTCGAAATGGTAGAATTTGCCGTTGCCCGAAAGTCTCCGACAGAGCGTTTTATTACGACCTTTGCGAAGTATTACACACCAGCGGTTGTTATAGGAGCCGCAGCTGTTGCTATCATTCCACCCCTCGTAGGAAATGGCACATTCGCAAGCTGGCTATACAGAGCCCTTGTACTTCTCGTTATTTCGTGTCCCTGCGCTCTGGTAATCAGTATTCCACTCGGTTATTTTGGAGGAATCGGAGCTGGGTCACGCCAGGGGATTCTTATCAAAGGCGGTAACGTTCTCGATGCTCTTACTTCGGTAAAAACCGTTGCTTTCGATAAAACGGGAACCCTGACACAAGGAGTTTTTTCCGTAACCCAAATTGTTCCTCAAGAGGGCATTGAAGCAAAAGAACTTCTTACACTTGCTGCATCTTTAGAGCAAGGATCAAATCACCCTATAGCCCGTTCTATAACAGATGCTGTTAAAGAAAACAATCTTATCACTCCAGAATCTCTTGAAGAATTTGCCGGCAAGGGGTTACACGGTGTTATAGAAGGAGAAATTATAAACGTAGGAAATTCAAAGCTACTTGATGAAGAGGGCTTCAAAAACATTACAACACCTGAGCAGGGAACGATTGTTCATGTAACTCGCGGTAATCATTATCTCGGCTATATTGTTGTTTCAGACGTTATTCGTTCTGACGCTTATCAAACATTACAAGCTTTAAAAAAAGCTGGCGTAGAAAAAACCGTTATGTTAACAGGCGATTCAGAAAGCGGAGCAAAATGGGTGGCAAATAAAGTAGGAGTCGACACCTATGCAGCGAACTTGTTGCCTCAAGACAAAGTTACTGAACTCAACAAGTTGAAATCGGAGTTGCCCATCAAAAATACAACAATCTTTGTCGGAGACGGCCTTAATGATGCTCCTGCGCTGGCAGCATCCGACATCGGCATAGCCATGGGGGGGTTGGGATCTGAAGCTGCCATAGAAACAGCCGACGTGGTCATTTTAGACGATGCTCCTTCTAAAGTGGCAGACGCTCTTCTTCTCGCACGGAGAACTCGGCATATAGTGTGGCAAAACATTGTTCTTGCCCTTGCTACGAAAGGATTTTTCATAGCCCTCGGAATAGCAGGCATAGCAGGGATGTGGGAAGCCGTATTTGCTGATGTAGGAGTTGCCCTTCTGGCTGTGTTGAATTCGACGCGGACAATGAACTTCACCTCGGCGAATACGAGATGAGATAAAGAAGAAAATTTTTGAATTTATAGAGGAGAGGAGACAGATGATGGACTGGGAAAAAGCACCTCGTGATACTGTCGTTTGTTACTGCAAAAATATCAATAAACAACAAATATTGCGTGCCGTAACAGATGGAGCAAAAACCTTGAAAGATATTCAGAATATAACCGGAGCCTGTACTGGAAATCAATGCGAGACATTGAATCCTTCTGGGAAATGTTGTTCAAGTGATATTAACGAACTTCTGCGTATCTATGTACCTGTTTTTGAACGACTTTCAAGTGGCAACTGTGGTTGAAAAAAATAGCGATTATGTCTCGTGGAGACAACAAAGATAAAATCGCATACTAAAGTAAGAGGGGAACAATATCGTTTCCCTCTTACTTTTTGACGGCTTCAATACATCGCGTCAAAGCACGATCATATATCTCTTTATCAGGACAATAGAGACGGAGAACCGTTTTATTTTTTTTCTTTAAGCCAATAACACGCCACTTTTCAAAGGGTTCTATTGTGTCAACACGATTCCAATATACTCTTTTCTCGGCTCTTTTCGTTACATCCAGGTCAGAAACAGGAAATGGACGAGTGGCAAAAAGAGGGGCATGAGAAACGGCACGTCCACGTACAGTTACATACAAAACGCCCTCTCTGTCGAGATAAAAGCGCCCATAGAAACGATTGCTGAAAAATAAAAGAGAAACGAGAACAAAAACACCACTAAACATTAAAGCGGCAAATCCCCCAACCTTAATAGCCAGCCATAAAGCATAAATGGTAAAAACGCCACTCAAACCAAAAATAGCAATAACGCCTATTCCCGTTACTACAATCCAAATAAAGAGGGCAAATATGATAAATTCTATAAGAACAAAAGGATTGGAAAGCATGGGAATTCCCGTTTCCCATGAAAGGGGCTTTTCTTCCCTTTCATTCCGATCACTTCCAGGTTCACGCAATAAAACATCTTTCATGTGCCGAGTCATGATCTTCCTCCCTTCTATCCTCCCAAACTTACTCCTATGAGCCTTCCTATAACATAGGTAACGCCAGCAGCACTAAGCCCAAAGAAAATCTGGCGCAATCCAGAGAAAAGAAGGCTCTTACCTGTAACAAGAGTAATACCGGCACCAATAAGGAAAAGGCCAATGGTACTTAATAGAGCGCTCAATATAATAGCAGCGGTTCCTTCAAGAAAAAAGAAGGGAAAAACGGGAAATATCGCCCCTATAGAAAACAAGAAAAAGGATGTTAAAGCTGCCTCCCATGCGGAACCACCAAGTTCGTCGGGATCTATACCAAGTTCTTCGCGAGCAAGAGTGTCGAGAGCTGTATTAGGATCAGAAATCATATGATGTGCCATTTGACGGGCTTTTTCTGGAGCAATACCTTTGGCCTGATAGATAAGAGCCAACTCTTCCATTTCTTCTTCAGGACTCTCTTCAAGTTCTTCCTGTTCAATACCAATCTGATTCTCATAAAGTTCTCTGGAACTCTGAACAGAGAGCCATTCACCTAAAGCCATGGAAATAGCTCCTGCTAAAAGGCCTGCCAAACCTGTTATGAGAATAGTATGAGCACTCATTTCTGCACCAGCAACCCCCATAACAAGGCTTAAATTAGAGACGAGACCATCATTCGCTCCAAGTACGGCAGCACGCAGAGCATTGCCTCCTGTTGCCGGGTGGCGACCTTCAAGGCGGGCTACTGCCCCACCTTCAAGACCTTTACCTTCTTTAGATAAAACACGGAAAATTCGAGAGTGAGATCGCTCCTGAGCAGCCATGGATTGGGCAAGTGGATCGTTCTGCTCTGAATATGATGAACCGGCTTTACTTTCTATAGCTGCTACAGAGGGAAGAATAAAAGAGGTGCCCAATACTTTAGAAAGAAAGGTATATGTGCGTAAACGCCATCCTTTTTTGAATACGGGAACCACGCCGCCGGATTCTTCTATTTTTTTCACCCATTTGGCAGCGTGGCTCCGTTCAGTTTCTGCTAAGCGTTTATAAATATCTGCTAAAGACTCATTTTTTTCATGGAGAGTCATTATATCGTAAAGTTCTGCTGCTTCTAGTTCTTCTAAAAGATTTCGTTTATATCGTTTAAGATCATCTGATGCTGTCAATTTTTTCCTCTCCTTCCAGTACATAAAAAGACGCTTCCATTGTACATTCTGGAGAGAAAAGAGAAAAAGATTATTCTTTAAAAACGGGTAATTTTTCGAGATAAATTACATCTTTCCCATCGTAGCCACCCTCTTCGAGTAATACAGCCACCTTAGCCACAACTGTGCAATTGACATGAGAGAGAAGGTTTTCAAGTGCCTTTAATGATCCGCCAGTAGAAACAACATCGTCTACAATGCAAACTTTTTTATTTTCAAGTTTCGCTGCATCAAGTCCATCAAGAACGATAACCTGTGGTTCCCTAGTGGTTATAGACTGTACTTTCTCAATAACAGGATTCTCCATATATCCCTTAACTGACTTGCGGACAATAACATAATTTATACCTAAACGTCTGGCTATAGCATGAGTTAAAGGAATACCCTTTGCCTCGGGACAAACAAGGTAATCTACGCCTTCCGGCAATTTTCGATACAAGTCTTCAGCTGTTCGTTCTATAAGTTCAGTATCGCCAAGCATAACAAAAGAAGCAATAACAAGATCATCTGCAACACGTACTTTTTTTAAATTTCTGGTCAAGCCAGAAAGATGTAATTCGTAAATGTCTTTCACTTTATCATCACACTCCGAAGAAAAATTTGATCGCTAATCCTGCAAGCAAGCCGAAGAAGGGGTTCCAACGGGCAGAGACAAGGGTTGTCGCTGCAATGACCATACCCCATGGGCCAAAGCCAAAAGGCCCAGCAAATTCAGGTGCAGAAACAATAGCTCCCTGGATATTTGTTGCAAAAGTAACGAAAGTTCCAAGAATAAAAAGGAAACCGGCAATGGAAGAACGGTGCACATATCGTCCAATGACAGGAAGAAGTTTGAGAAGCAGAATCAACGCCATAAGAGCCATCATAATAACGGAGGCAAGAATGGGATTGGGGGCAGTTGCCGTTCCGGAAATAATAGCCTCTACAGGTCCACCGCCAAAAAGAGACGAGCCCATATCCGCCAAGCTGGAGTAAATAGCAAGGTGATCAATGTTGGTGTTAACTCCCGCAATATTGCCCGTAATTTTTCCAAAACTGATATTAGCTCCTATGTTGAGACAGGCAAGGGCAAGTCCACCAACTAGGATTCGAGGGTGTTTCCAAATTTGCCACTCGATATTTCCAAAATGGAAGCGTTCACGTGAAAGGTCGACCTTTACCTCTTCAAGGGCTACCTTTTTGCTGACTCGAAGATAGTTATATATAGCTGTGGAAACAAGAACTGAAATAATAATCGTCCAGGCCAGGTCTTTCGTTATAAGCCAAACGGCAAAGCCTGATATCATTGACGCTGTTCCGGACCAACGCTCAGAGTTCAGAAGTTCAACAGCGACATAGGCCAACATAATGCCGACACCGGCCATCATAGATGAAACGATGGTGGGGCCAATAAATTGCACAATGGCTTCATTCAAACCCAGAACTGAAGGAATTATAAGAAAGGCTGCACCCCAGAAAACGAGGCTTAAACGTTCTTTAACGTTACGTCCCATAGTTCCAGCCAGGGTAATCGTCTCTGCCTGAAAGGAAATTGTTGCGACAGAATTAAATGTAAGGGAACCTGCAATACCTATGATAAAAGCGATTGCCGTAGGAAAAGCGGCAAAACCAAAACTTAAAGCGAGTAATCCTTGAGGAATTCCGTTTACTACAACAGCTAGAGCTGTAAGAATATTGGTAAGCATAATGATCACGTTCTCCTTGTATAAGAGTTCAACTTCCGGGGGACCCCGAACGCAAACATTTTTACCCAAAAAGTGTTTTTTGTAAAGGTATAAAGGCAATATTCAGCTTTTCCCCTATTTATTGTTTAAGATATAATAGTGTTATGATTTTAAAAATTAGTAGCACGAAAAAGGAGGCAAAGCATGACTCTACCGACCATAACATCCGAAAATCTTGAACAGATTATCTCCTTTCACGGACACTGGTGTCCTGGTCTGGCTATCGGAATACGAGCTGCCCAGATTGCCCTTTCTCAAATTGGGCACAGTTCTGACGAAGAGATGGTCGCTTTGTGTGAAACTGATATGTGCGGAATAGACGCCGTCCAATTCCTTACGGGATGTACTCTGGGGAAAGGGAATCTTATTGTCCGACCATATGGGAAGATGGCCTTTTCTTTTTACAGAAGGAAAGATGGAAAAGCGATTCGTCTCGTTTTAAAAAAAGATTCCGGAAAGGGAACAGGCAGCTCCGACTATCGGGAACTTCAAAAAAAAGTCAACATGAACACTATTACAGAAGAAGAACGTCTTCACTTTGAAGAACTTAGAAAAGAACGATGTAACGCGATCATGACAATGCCCATCGACGAACTTTTCGAAATAAAAGAAGTACGAGAACCTGTTCCTCCTCACGCTCCAATGACAGGAAGTCTTACATGTGCTCTTTGCGGAGAAAGCGTTATGGAAACAAAGGCACGATTTTTTCAAGGAAATAGCTACTGCCTTCCCTGTTTCGAAAAAATCGTACCTCGTCCATAATCACCATGCAGGGATAATAACTGGAGTTCCATGAATAAATTCAATATCCACGTCAATATCGTAAATATCGGCAATAACAGAGGGAGAAATTTCTTTTTTACCTAAAACGTAGCGAATTTCTCCCTTTTTCATAAAAATAAAGCGATCTCCATATCTCAAAGCCATTGTAAGATCATGAATTGACATCACTGCCGAAAGACCATGTCCTTGAATTATATGCTTTAAGGTTTCCATAATTTCAATCTGATTTCGTACATCAAGACTGCTGATGGGCTCGTCAAGCAATAAAATCTGGGGCTCTTGCACCAAAGCCCTGGCAATCGTTACCTTTTGCAGTTCTCCACCGCTCATTTCATCAAGATAGCGAAGAGCGAGGTCATCAAGACCGAGAGTGTGAATAATTGCATCAACCTTTTTGATGTCACTCTCTGTAAGACGCCACCCAACGTACGGCCGACGGCCAAGGAGAATAGCATCAAAAGCCGTCAGACGAACTTTTTCGCAACTTTGAGGAACATATCCAATACGCCTGGCAATGTCTCGTCCCGACATATGAAGCATATCTTTCTTTTCTAAATGAATAGTTCCTTTTTGAGGTCGATTAATACCATTTAAACAACGAAGAAGCGTTGTTTTTCCAGATCCGTTAGGTCCAAGGATCATTACCATCTCCTGTCTTCCTACAGACAACGATATATCTTTTAAAATAAGATGTTGCCCATAAGCAAAATGGAGATCCTCAACCGAAAGAATCATGAACGGCCCCTCCTCAGAACAAGCCAGATAAAAAGAGGAGCTCCCAAGAAAGACGTCAGCACAGAAACAGGAAGGATACGAGGAGCGAGAATAAGCCTTGCAGCCGTATCAGCTCCCAAAAGAAGAAGGGCACCGAAAATAGCAGTTCCTGGAATAAGAAATCGATGGTCATCACCGATAATCAATCGAACCATATGTGGACATACGAGACCGACGAAACCTATAACACCTACGAAGGCAACTATTACGGCCGAGACAAGGGAAGCACAGAGCATTCCCATAAGACGAATTCGCTGCACCTGAACTCCCAGCCCCAATGCGGCCTCTTCCCCTGCATCAATAGCGTTGTAATCCCATCGATGAATAAAGAAATAAATGAGCACTATACCGATAAAAAGGCTCATAATCCGGAGTTCTTTCCATCCTGCCCTGGCCACATCTCCAAAGGTCCAAAAAACCATAGCCGCCAGCTGGGCATCATCAGCAAAATACTGCAATAACATTGTAGCTGCCGTAAAAAGCGAGGCAAGGGCCACTCCTGTCAAAGCCATTGATTCAGGTGAAGCTCCCCTCATTCTTGAAAGCAAAATAATAATTCCCGTAGCTATCAAGCTCGATAAAAAAGCGGCTCCAGTAGCAGCGAAGGGGCTAAAAATAGCAATAGCATCTGCTTGACTACTATGCATTTTCCCTGCCCCAAGAACCATAACAGAAAGTGCTGCCCCAAAAGCCGCTGCATTTGAAATACCTAAGGTAAAGGGAGATCCCAAAGGATTTCGCAAAATAGATTGCATTACGACACCAGCAACAGAAAGGCCCGCACCTGCAACAAGAGCAGCTAATGTCTGTGGAAGACGGACGTTCCAAATAATCAATCGCCACTTGCTCATTTCTCCTCTTCCTGTGAGTGTAGCAAGAACATCCATCGGAGGAATACGAACGGCCCCTAACGAAATTGACATAACCACCGTTACCGCCAGTAAGACAAGCCCCATACCAAGCCATAACCTTTTTTTAACCTGATATTCTTTATAGACTGGTGAAAGTGTTCCTTCTTCCAAATGCACGATTTGTCCCTACTTTAACGGAATTTTTTTGAATGCCATGTGGCTAAAGAGAGCGTTTATCTCTTCAAAAACACCTTTTCCTACAAGAAATGTATATATTTCATCAGCCTTTTGTGCTGGATCAATATCTTCAAAATGGTCAGGATAAAGAATCTTTCCTACAAAATATGCATCAGCAAGTATGGAACCGAAATTTTGAGTGTACCAATTATATGGAAGAACGCCGTACACATTTCCGCTCTTTACAGCCCGAAGCTCTTTGTAGACGGGGTCATTTTTTAATTCCCACACTGCATTTGTCTGCTCACCGCCGTTCAGAGTAGAGAGATCAACGAAAATGATATCGGGGTCCCATTCAAGAAGCTTTTCTCGCGCAATATCGGCGTGAGTATTTTTATTGGAAACACCGTGATCTGGAGAAGCTACATGGCGTGCTTTGGTAAAGATAAAAGGAGGATAGGCCAATTCTGTCGACCTAAATCCATGAGCACCCCGAGAAGCAACTCCACCGACATAACATGTTTTCCGTTCGGAATCGGCAATATTTTGTGTTCTTTGCTCCAGGTCAGCAATACTCTTTTCAAAATATTCAATAATCGCTTCAGCCCGATCGGCACGATCTACAATTTTGCCCATAATACGTAAAGAAGCATAGAGGTCTTCACGCAAATGTGCCAGATTACCATAATTTAGTCCAACAACGGGAATACCCGTCTTTTCTTGTAAAACCCGAGCCGGAATGCCAGCATCAGGATAGGTTTTAAAGATTACCTCAGGCAAGGGACTTAAACCAAGAATAAGTTCGGGATGGGCATTACCTCGAAACTCTCCCATAAGAGGCATATCTCTAAATTGAGGATTAGCTAAAGCGTAAGGGCGCGGTCCGAAATCTTTTCTTTTTTCATTATCTTCCACAGCAACTACGAGATCTTGCGCCTGCAAATATGTAAGAAGTCTGAGACATCCAGAACCAGAACAGACAACATGTTGAATTGAACTCGGAACCTCAATTTGCTGCCCGGTTCCGTCAGTAATAATCTGCAATGTGTCACTTTTTTCGGAAGCCATTCCTTGGAGAGGGAAAATTACTATACAAAAGAGAAGCATACTACACAACGTCTTGCGCCACTTCATAAATAACACCCCTTCTTCATAAAAAAGCTAAATGATAGCACGAACTTTATAAATCGTAGCACATATAGGATGAAAGAGCAAAATCATCTCTGGGGTGTTATTTCCCCTTTTCAATGCAACCTGCTAATGGTTATTCAAAGAAAGCAGAACAGTATCGGCAATCATCTTGGCAGCCTGAGGAGAGGCTAATTTCCGTGTCTCACAGCGCAACTCAAAAAGACGATTATGAGCTGTATGTAACTCCCTCACATGATGCACAACATCAGCAGCTGACCTCGCCCAAATTCCCGCTCCACACGATTCGATATACCGGGCATTATTTATTTCCTGCTTCGGAATAGGATTAATCATGAGCATGGGAACGCCGACGCAAAAAGCTTCACTCACGGTAAGACCTCCCGGCTTAGTAATCATAAGGTCGGCTTCCTTCATATAATGATCCAGATTATTGACAAACCCAAGAAGTTTGCAATGAAGCCTTTCTGGAATCTGTCGGCGTTTCAACTGATCAATAAGATCTTCATTTCGACCAGCAACGAGGGTAAGAGAAAGATGCAATCCCGTTTCAATCAATCCTTCAACAATATCCAAAACGATAGAATTAGGCACACTGCTTGCAACAAACAGAAGGGAAAATGGCGTTTGCGGTAATTTTTTACCAGTAAAAGTATTAAAGCAATCTGCGTATTTCTTCATTACGGGAATACCGGAAATTATAATTTTATTTTCAGGAATTCCGGCCCCTATAAGCTCTTTTTTTACAATATCTCCTCCGACAAAATATGTATCAACACCTTCATTCACCCACATTCTATGAAGGCCATAATCTGTCACCACTCCATAAATTTTCCCATCATACATACCTTGTTCTCTCATATAAGAAAGTACCGTGAGAGGAAAAAAGTGCGTACCCACACAAACATCGGGTTGATTTTCTGTAAGATAACGCATGAATTTCTTAACGTTTTCCATATTGATTTTCTCAAGTAACCGAAGAACGGCACTCTCTTCCCGATCCTGATCGGTTAATTCATACATGACTTTACAAGCGATATGGGCGTGTTCACTCACAAAAGCATAAACATCGCTATATGACCATTTAAAAAGATCACTTGAAAAATCAAGTAAATCCATAACTACATTTGGCACCTTCCGACTATCAAGTTCTTCTTGAATAGCCCTAGCCGCCGTTCTGTGTCCACTGCCGGCCGATACATAAACCAGATGAACCGGTCTCACAGTTTTCAACCTCCTTGTTTAATACAACCTCTTAGTGAATAAAAATAACTTTTGTGTATTATTATATCGTTTCTCTACAACGTGTTTTCTGTAAAAACACTGGTTTTAATAGTGAGGAGTTGAGTACATATGCTTGAAAAATTAGAAGGATCACACGGTTGTTTCGTTTGTGATACAAGCGGCACAAACCCTCGTTCGCTAATGCTTGAAATTTATTGGGATGAAGAAAGACATAATACCGTTATTTCCTTTACCCCCGATATTTCTCATTGCGGGTATGAGGGAGTTGTGCATGGTGGAATAATTGCCTCGATTTTCGATGACTCTATGGCATGGGCTATAAAAAAAGAAACTGGGAGCTGGGCGGTGACTGCCACGTTCGAAATACGATATAAAATGCCAGTGAAAGTAGGTGAGACCTATACTTTCCAAGGGAAAATAGAGACAGCACGAGGAAAAAAGATATGCACATCTGCGATGGTCAAAGATTGCGATGAAAAGATATTGGCAACAGCATCTGCCTTGTTTATATTAAAAATCTAACGACTGAGCACAATATTTCTTAATCGTCTTTGTCCCTCTTCTGAAAGTTCTAACGAGGAAAGCTCTTTATCAAATGTTTCAATAGTTCCATATCCACCAAGGTAGCCATTGACTCTCGAGACAGCGGTTGACTTAAGAAATTCCTCAAGAGAGGAATAACGATGCTCATATTCACGAAAAAGCTCTCGGTTGAGCCTGAGCCAGTATTTCTGATGATATGCTTCAGCTAAATAAAAAGTTTGTAAGGGAAGAATCTGCGTTTTGACAGATCGTCCTGTTTCTTTTTCTATTCTCTCTTTCCAAGCTAAGGCAGCCTTTTGTTGTTTCTCGTTCGCATAAAAAATAGCAGACATATATTGTCTTGAAAAAAACATGCGTGTGGGATCGTGTCCTTGGGAAAACACATCAAGCAAATGTTCATACGAAATTTGTTCAGGATCATACTCGACCTGAATACTTTCTGTATGATCTCCAATATTGTGATATGTAGGATTCAATGTCGTTCCACCGGTATATCCCACGCGTGTACTTACGACACCTGGAAGGATCCCAAACTGGGCATCTGGCCCCCAAAATCACCCTAAAGCAAAAACAGCCCAAGCCAATACATTCAAGACTCCCATTTTATCGGCCTCCTTTATAGCTACCTAGGCCTACCCCCCATCCCTATTTTCACTATAATACACTAAATAAACTATATTTTGTTAATCTCTGCGCCAAGCACAACACTATTAATTTTTGGCATTGCATTTATTCCTTTAGAAGTGTAATATGACAAAATTGCAAAAAGTAGCAGAGAAAGGGGCCATCAAATTGTAGGTTTATGGTCAGGCATTTTCAAACTTAATTTTTTCATGAAAGGTGGTAAACAAAGTGGAGATATCGACAAAAAAGAAATGGTATGAACGCATTCCTCATCCCTACATCCTTCTCTTCTTTATCGTTGTTTTAGCTGGCATTATGACATATCTTGTGCCTGCCGGTGAATTTGAAAGAACTAAAATTGCCGGACGTATGGCCGTTGTTCCTGGAACATTTCATTATATTGCTCAATCACCAGTCAGCTTCTTCGATCTTTTTAAAGCAATACCCCTCGGGATGATCGCTTCATCGAGCATTATCTTTATTACCTTTATATCAGGAGCCCTTTTCAATGTTCTCGAATCTACAGGCGCTCTTGAAAACGGTGTTGGTGTTACGGTTAAAAAACTTGGAGCAGACAGCTACAAGAAACTTATCTGGATTGTTACTCTTATTTTCGGCTTTTTGGGTGCAACAGTAGGTTTTGAAAATAATATCGCTCTTGTTCCTATCGCTGTTTTCGTAGCTATTGCTCTTGGCGGTGACTTGATGGTCGGCGCTGGTATGGCTGTTGCTGGAATAGGCATGGGGTTTGCTACATCCCCAATCAACCCTTATACAATTGGTACATCAGACATGATCGCCCAGCTTCCCATGTTCTCTGGCGCCGGTTTGCGATCTCTTTTCTGTTTTACAGCTGTAGCTATTACTGCTCATCACACTTGCCGCTACATGGCTCGTATTCTCGACGATCCAAGTCAAAGCCTTGTCGCCGATATTAGTACTGAAGGCCTTCGACTTACTCATCCTATTGAAGAGTATCACTTGAAAAAGTCGGATAAATTAGTGCTTACAAGCTTCCTTATCGGCCTTGGCATTATACTCTACGGCGTTTTTAAATGGAAATGGTACATCAATGAAATGTCAGCTATCTTTATAATGATTGCCATAGCAGCTGGTCTTTTCGCAAAAATGTCTCCTAGCGATATTATTAATAAGATGATTCAGGGAGCAGGGAATATAGCAGGAGGAGCGCTCGTCATAGGTGTAGCGCGAGGAATTCAGGTGCTTCTTGATATGGGACACGTCAGTGACACGATCGTTAATGCACTTGCTTCCCCATTACAGCATCTTCCTACAATTCTTTCAGCTATCCTCATGACACTTGTTCATAGCGTAATCAACTTCTTCATTCCTTCTGGAAGTGGTCAGGCTATGGCGACAATGCCTATTATGATTCCTCTCAGCGATCTCATTGGTATGACTCGTCAGACAGCTATTATGGCCTTCCAGGTTGGAGATGGAATTATGAATCTTATTTTCCCAACAGTCGGTGGTCTCCTTGCTATGCTTGCATTAGCTCGGGTTCCTTTTGATAGATGGTTCCGATTCTGCTTCCCTCTCATTATCAAAATCTTGTTGGCAAGCTGGATATTCTTGACCATTGCTGTTCTCATTAATTGGGGGCCAGCGTAAAGAAATGAAAGAAAAATTGATATATCGGGCCAAGGAAATAGAAAAAAATATTATTGAATGGCGTCGTCACCTTCACGCCTGGCCTGAACTTTCCTTCAAAGAGGAAGAGACAAGTAAGTATATTGCTTCTTTACTCACGTCTATGGGATATGAGCATATTCACATTGGCACTGCCGGTAGACCCACCGGAGTCGTAGCTGAACTTAACAGTGATCATTCCAGACTCTGTGTTGCACTGCGAGCTGACATAGACGCGTTGCCTATAACTGAAAAGACAGGGCTCTCCTTCGCTTCAAAAAACGAAGGCGTTATGCATGCCTGCGGTCATGATGCACATATAGCTATCCTTTTAGGAGCTGCTCAGCTACTTTCCGAAATTCGAGAAGAACTTCCTGGTAAAGTAAAGCTCATCTTTCAGCCTTCAGAAGAATCGGCCGATTACATTCAAGGAGCACGAGCTGTTATTGATGAACATGCTTTAGACGGAGTAGACGCAATTTTCGGTTTACATGTATGGCAACCTACCCCCAGCGGCGTTCTTGCATGGAAGGAAGGTTCTATTATGGCCTGTTCCGATCGTTGGAAACTAACCATACGAGGAAAAGGCGGACACGGGGCTTCTCCTCATCAAACAAATGACCCTACGATTGCAGCTGCTCATTTTATCGCAATGGCCCAGTCATTTGTAAGCAGAGAACTGGATCCTCTTAAAACAGCCGTTGTTTCTGTCGGAGAAATGAAAGCCGGGAATGCCTTTAATGTCATTCCAGATTATGTATCTCTTATAGGAACAGCTCGAGCCTTCGAACCTGAAGTCAGAGAAGCCATGGCTGGTAGTCTTGAACGAGTAGCAGAACATTGTTGCGCCGCGTTACGCTGCAAAGCAGAATTCATATATGAGAGGAATCTGCCTCCAACAGTTAACGATCCTGAGATGACACGTTTTGGGGTAAAGGCTGCTACGCTGGTTTTCGGAGAAAAGAATGTGATGGAAACTCAACCTACCATGGGGGGAGAGGACTTTAGCTACTATCTGGACAAAGTTCCGGGAGCGTTTTTCTTTCTCGGTATTGGGAATAAAGAAAAAGGCTTTACGTACCCTCATCATCATCCTCGTTTTATGGTAGATGAAGATGTTCTTTCCGCAGGATCTGCTTTTGAAGCCATTCTGGCATTCAATTATCTCAATTCAAACCAAAACTAATTACATCAGAAAGGGAGGGGGCAAATCCCCCTCTTTCTGATTTATTGACAGTTTTTTATTCTTTCACTATAATCTTTATTCGACTGGCACTTTAGCGTGATGAATTATCATCGAGAAAAATAATTATTTCGTTGAGGGGGTATAAGGATGAAGAAGTTAAGTGCTCTTTTTTTATGTTGTCTCTTCATAGTTTTAGGTGCAAGTGGCTTACTTGCCGCTGAGAAAAAAACCTATATTGTGGGAATTGATGGGGATTACTATCCCTACTCTTTTGTCGGACAAGACGGTAAGCCTACCGGTTTTGATGTGGAATCTATTGAGTGGATCGCTAATGAGATGGGGTTCGAAGTAAAAGTTCAACCTATGGCGTGGGATGGAATTATCCCTGCTCTTCTTGCAAAAAAAATTGATATGGTTTATTCAGGCATGACAGCCTCCCCCGAACGTAGAGAAGTCGTTACATTCAGCAAAGTCTACTGGATTATCAACCAGGCTGTCTGTGTCCAAAATAAATCTGATATCCACATGGGAAATCTTTTTGATGGCAAACATACCATTGGTACTCAGCGCGGTTGTACTGCTGCCATGTGGCTTGAAGACAACCTTGTAAAGACTGGAATTATTCCGAAAGAAAACCTTAAACTTTATGACAATTTCCCTCTGGCAGCCAAAGATCTCGAAAATGGTCGAATCGACGCAGCTATGATGGATGATGTTATCGTTGCCAAGGCTGTGGAAGGTAAGTCTCTCAAGGTTATTGGAACAATCTCCACTGGAGAGGAATATGCTGTTGCAATGCGAAAAGAAGACAAAGATCTTCAGGCTCTCATCAATGAGGGACTCGATAAGTTGATGACTTCCCCAAAATGGAACGAGCTTAAAGTAAAATATAAAATGTTTTAATCCGCTTTACCTCTGTTCATCATTATTTGAGCTAAAAGGGGAATGTCTTTCATTCCCCTTTTTTATGTTACGATTTAGATAAGGGAGAATTTTAAAAA
>Ga0172377_10000250_pt1 | contig 48414 bp, 53 predicted proteins | sample Pumphouse3metaG_FD_119749 | JGI IMG/M metagenome (GOLD analysis project Ga0172377, IMG submission 119749) | Leachate microbial communities from a municipal landfill in Southern Ontario, Canada - Pumphouse #3 metaG | ecosystem: Engineered > Solid waste > Landfill > Unclassified | place: Canada...
ATTTTTTATCCTTTAATGAACTTCATCGTAAGCTCGTTGGATTGCAATCATATTTGCGTCAATAACATTTTGAGGTAACTTTTTTAGTACACCTTTCATTTTCTCTTTGAAGTAATCAAGTTCGAACATTCCGCTTACTTTCATAAATGCACCAAGCATTGGAGTATTTGGAATAGCTTTTCCTATCGTATCTCTTGCAATTTGAAAACAGTCAAGTACGAATACTCTATCTTCAATTCCTTGTAAAGTTGGAACTAAAGAAATCAATTCTTTCTTTTGTAAGTGTGTAGTTATTATATATTTTGTTGTATCTTTACCATTTGCAGTGATATTATCCGTAATAGCTAGACCTGGATCTAGTATAAATACAAAATCTGGTTGCATATATTTTTCATGGTTTAAAATTGGTTTATCATCAATTCTATTATAAGCCGTCATTGACGCACCTCTTTTAGCTGAACCGTAAAAAGCAAAAGCTTGAACTTGTTTACCCGTTTCAGCAACAACAGAACCAAGACCTTTTGCACCTGTAACGGCACCTTGTCCTGCACGGCTATGCCATCTAATTTCTAACATAGAGGCTCTCCTTATTATTAATATTAAATCTAACTTAAAAAATTCAATTAGTCTTTAGTATTATAAATAATTTTAGCTTAAATGAACTTTTATTTATTGATTTAACTATCATTATATTATAGATAAATCATTTTTTTTGAAATAAAAATTAATTAAATAAATTATTCATATTAAAGAAAGTACTGTTTTATCGTAATATTTTCTATTATTATAGACTAATATGAATATAAAAATATTATAGAATTAAAAACTTGTTTTTAAATGTTAAATATTAATTAATTAATAATATTAAGCTATTATTAATTATTACAGAGGCTTTTAATGTAACTTATTGCACTAAATGCATTAGGTTTTATAATATTTGTGTATTTTAGTAACTCTTCTTCTTGTCCATATCCACATAAAACACCAATTGAATTTATATTTGCTTCATTTGCTGCAATTAAATCCAATTTTGTATCTCCAATCATCCAAACTGTATGTTTATTTTTATCATAATTCATTTGTTCAAGTGTAATTAAAATAGGTTCAGGATGTGGTTTAGGATTTTGAACATTTTCTCTTCCAGTTATTATTTCAAAAAATTGAGCAATATTAAAATGCTCTAATAAAGGCATTGTATACATTCTTGTTTTTGTAGTAACAACACTAACTCTTGCAAATAAAGAAGCTTCATAAATAGCTTCATAAGCATCTTTTAAAAGTGTAGTTTGTTCTTTTGAAATGATTTTATATCTATTTTTATAAGCATCAACAAAATCCCAAATTTTTGATTTTTCAACTCCTAATTCTTTGTACATAATATCAAGAGGGTAACCAATTAATGATTTAATAGTTTCATCATCACCTTTAAAATCAAAATTTAGTTCTTTAAAAGAGTGATAAAATGTTGAAACTATTGCATCTGTTGAGTCTATTAGTGTTCCATCTAAATCAAAAAGTATTATTTTATTTTTATCCATATTTTTTATTGTCCTCATATATTGTATTATTCTTGAATTTCCCAATCTTTTTGGTTATGCATAATACCTACTAAAGATGGTTCTATATTTTTTATATCTTTATTAATAACACTTATTGAATCAGGTATATACAAAAATAAATACGGTAAATCATCAGTGATTTTTTTGAAAATTTGTTTATATATTTTTCCTAATTCATCTCTATTTATAGTTTTGCTGCCCTCTTCAATTAATGCATCTACTTCAGGATTTTCATAAGATGGGAAATTAAATCCTCCAAGTTTACTACTTGAGCTATGCCAAATTGGATAAGCATCAGGCATTAATGCTAATGCCCAACCTAAAAGGATAGCTTCAAAGTTTCTTGGATGAACAACTGTATTTAAAAAAGCTTGCCATTCCATAACTCTAATATTCATAATGATTCCAGCTTTTCTTAGTTGGTATTGTAATATTTGAGCAGCATTTATCCTTGTATCATTTCCTGTATTTGTAATTATTTCAAAAGTAAAAGGATTATTTTCATCATATCCTGCTTCTTTTAAAAGTTTTTTTGCTTTTGGTATATTTTGTTGTATGGTTTTTACTTCATCATTAAAAGCGAATGAACCTGGTAAAAATGGTCCATTGCAAACTTTTCCATAACCAAAAAATAAAATATCAACTAACTCTTGTCTATTTATTGCTAATGATAAAGCTTGTCGAATTCTTATATCTTTAAATTTTTCATTTTTTAAATTAAAGCCCAAATAAGCGTAAGTGAAACTTGGTTTTTGCATGATTGTATAATTGTGTTTAAAATTATCATCAAGTTGCCTATCAACTTGAATAGGATCTAATCCACCAAGGTCTAATTTTTTTTGTTTTAAATATAAAAAAGAAGTATTTGGATCTGGAAGAAATTTATATAAAATCTTATCAATTTTTGGTTTTCCCTCAAAATATTTATCATTTGCGATAAGTTCAATATCTTGACCTTGTTTAAACTCTTTTAATTTATAAGAACCTGTTCCTATTGGATTTTTATTAAATGAACTTGTCATTAAATCTTTTTCATCTTTTAAAATATGATAAGGAAGAATTCCAACCATCCAAGTTTCAAGTGCCTTAAAATAAGGATTCTTATATATAACTTCAATTGTGTACTCATCTAATGCTTTTACACTTTGAACTTCTTGAAAATTTGATTTAATAGAATTAAATACTTTTGGGTCAATAATCTTTTCATAGGTAAAAATAATATCTTTTGATGTAAGTTTTACATTATCATGCCAAAGGACATCGTCTCTTAATTTTATGATTAATTTTCTTGGAGTTTCAAAATTATAAGATTTTGCTAATTCAACAGTCGGATTTCCATTTTTGTCATATTTAAACAAACCATTAAAAAGCCAATCAGATATTTCGCTACTTGCCGTGTCATTTGCTAATATTGGATTTAGTCTACTAGGACTTGAAGACATTGATAAATTTAAAGAGCTTGCGCTTAAATATGTAAGTAGTAATAAGTAATAGGTTAAAAATTTCATAGGGTATTGTATAGTCTTTTTATATAATAATGCATAAAAAAAGGAGCAACTTTCGTCGCTCCTTTTGATAAAAAGAAAAGCATTTCTCTTTTGAATTCCAAAAATTATCTTTTTGAGAATTGAGAAGATTTTCTTGCTTTTTTCTTTCCGAATTTTTTTCTTTCAACTGATCTTGAATCTCTAGTTAATAAACCATAAGGTTTTAAGATAGCTCTAAATTGTTCATCAAAAGCAACTAATGCTCTTGAAATCCCATGTCTAGCAGCATCAGCTTGCGCTGAATAACCACCACCAAGAGTTTTTACAATAATGTTTACAGAAGTTTCTTGTTTCGCAACATTTAATGGTTGCATAACTCTTTTTTTAATTGATTCATGTCCACCTAACCAAGCGTCAAGAGTTTGACCATTGATTGTTAATTGACCATTACCATTTTCTAGCCATACTTTTGCTACAGCTGTTTTTCTTCTTCCAGTTGCATATACTTTTGCCATTACTCTTATCCTTTAATTTGCGCAGTATGAGGATGTTCACTTCCTGCATATACTTTTAATTTTTTTAACATACCTTTTCCAAGAGTTGTTTTTGGAAGCATACCTCTAGTAGCTAGTTTGTATAATTTTTCTGGATTTTTTTCAAACATTTCAGACATTTTGTGAGTTTTTGTACTACCAAAATAACCTGAGTGTGTAAAGTAATTTTTACTTTCTAATTTTTTACCAGAAAATCTTGCTTTTGATGCATTTATAATAACAACAAAATCTCCGCAGTCTACATTTGGTGTAAAACAAGGTTTGTTTTTCCCTCTTAAGATAGTAGCAACTTCTGTAATAATTCTTCCGAATATTTTATCAGTTGCATCAACTACTATCCAATTTCTTTCGATTTCGTTAGCATGTGCCATTTGAGTAAATTTCATTTATTTTCTCCGCTTTTTTAATGAGGTGCAATAATAGTGTAGTAATTATTAATTTACGCTTAAATTAAGTGTATATTAATAATTTATTGAAAATTGTGAACCATTTTTAAATTCAGAGTCTATTTTTAGGGTAAAGTTGTGCAAAGATAGGACAGATTGTACTATGAAAAGTCCCAATCCAAGAGAGTTATTCCACCCATTATTTGAAATTCTATAAAATTTCTGGTTTATTTTTTCCAACTCTTTTTCTTCAATACCAATACCTTTATCTATGACACAAATAGAATTTTGTGAAATATTTACAATTATTTCATCTTCTGAGTATTTTAAAGCATTTTCGATTAAGTTAGAAATTGCCATAGAAATCAATGTTTCATCGACTTTTAGAGTTATATCTTCGCCTTGAATTATAATTTCTCTATTTTTATACTTATCTTTTAAATCACTAATACAAGTTTCAATTAATTTTTTCATAGAACAAGGTATTAAAATAAGTTCTTGTTTCCCCTCTTCAAGTTTAAGAGTTAATCTTAATTTATCAACGATATGAGACATTTTATTGGCATTTGAATAAATTTTTTTTAGAAATCTAGTTTTCATAAGTTGTGGCATTTGTTCATCATTTAAAATTGTTTCAGTATATCCTGAAATTATTGCAATAGGATTTTTAAATTCATGGGAAATGGCAGAGATTATTTCATCTTTTTGTTTATTTGCAATTTTTAATTTTGCGTTTTGTTTTGCTTTTTGCTTTTCTCTTTTTGAAAGTTTAATAGCAACTTTATTTAATAATTTTGAAATTTTATAAAACTCATAAGTATAATTCGAATCTAAAATAAAAGAAGGCTTTTTATGAGCTAATAAAGTTAAAAAATGAAGAATATTATCCGTCTCTTTTTTGACTCTAATACTAATAAAATATGTAGCTAAAAAAGCAATAATTAAAAAAAATGTTATGAATAAAAAAATTCCAAAGGTAAGACTAATAAAATTATCGGTGATAATACTTATATAATCAGCCATTCTTATGTAATAGATTTTATTTGAAATAGTAATCTTTTTTGCAATATACAATAACTCTTTATTTATGGTTTCAGATTTTCTAGTATCTTTTCCAATGATGTTATTTTTTGCTTCAATTATCTCTTTTCTATGTAAATGATTTTTGATTAAAGATAACTCTTTATCACTATCTGCAATTACAACTCCTTGTTCATCAATAATTGTGATTCTAAGTTTTAGTTTTTCATGTAATTCATGGATTATTTCAGAGGTATTTCCAAGATTATCTTCATTTTTAAAAACAATAGATAAAGTCTCAATATTTTGAAGTAGATTTTTTTCAACCTGATTTATATAAATATCTTTTGACCAAAAATAAGTAATAATGCTTAAGGTTAGAAGAATAACTAAAAATATTGCAATGTAGGTTCTAAGAAAAAGTTGATGAATCTTTAACAAAAAATATAACCTTCCCCTCTAATTGAACGAATATATTCTTTTTTTGCATTTGGGTCTATTTTTGCTTTTAATCTTTTGATGGCAACATTTACAGTTTTTTCTTTTTTTTCAAAAGAATCTTGCCAAACGCTATTTAGTAAGTGTTCTCTTGAAAGTAAAATATCTTTATTTTTAATAAATTCAAGTAATAAATCATGTTCAAGATGGGTTAAGTCAATTTCCTCATTATCAATATAAAATTTTTTATTTGAAGATTTATATACAATATCTTTTACTTTTAAAACATCTACATCTTTTGAACTTCTTTTTATAACTGCTTTTATTCTGGCACACAACTCTTTTATGTTAAAGGGTTTAGTAATATAATCATCTGCATGATTATCAAAGCCATCAATAATATCTTCGTCTTTATCTTTAGCAGTTACATAAATAACAGGATTTGTATATCCTTGTTGTTTTATTTCATTTATAAATGAAGTTCCTTCAATTCCAGGAAGATTTCTATCCATTAAAATTAAATCAATTTGTTCTTCATTTAAAACATTTCTTACATTTTTATCAATTTTTAAAAAACCAATTGTTTCATAACCCTCTTTTTGAAGAGTGTATTCAAGAAGTTCTAAAATATCTTCTTCATCTTCTACTATTAAAATTAATTTATTATTCATCAGAATTTGACTCTTTTGTTGTTATAACTTTTTTATTTGGTCTTTCATCTTCGTATTCAATTACTGTATCTTTTGAGATTTTTATAATCCCTGGTGAAAATTTAATAGCCAGAATTCTGAATATAAAAAATACAAAAATTACAAAAAGTAAAAATGTAATATCAAAATAGTCTCTATTTTTATTTGTAGTTAAAATAATTACATCACGAATTAAAAATATAACAAAAATATCAATAACATATCTAAGTCGTAAAGTCTCTTTTTTGATAAAATCAGAGACCATTTTTACAACTTCCATGATAACTATAAACTCTAACATAAGAATAATTGCTTTGTAAAAGTCAATGCTAGAAATTAATATAATTAGTAAAATAATCGTTGCTGCAAGGACTTCAAAGTTTGTACTGAAGTAGTTTTTGATTTTATTTATAGCTTTTTTCATGGTAAAATTATAACATAAATATCATGATTGTACCATATCACCGCCAACTTGAGCGAAATGCAACAAATTAGCAATAGAAACAGCACGATCAGCAATTTTTTCAAGTCTTCGCAAAGCACTTAATATATCAAAATACTCTTTTGATAAATCAAGGTTTTTTGAAATCAATTTTAGAATATTTTTTTCAATCATTAAATACAAATCATCAGTTTTACTTTCTTCAACTATTACTCTGTGATATTTCTCTTCAATATGGTTTGCATTTGTTTCATCAAGTATTGAAATAGATGTTTGAAGAGATAAAAGTGCTGATTTCAATAATGGAACGGCATATTCTAAAATCATATTTGTATTTAAATCATCTGAATAAGATTTTTTGAACATTTTTGCAAAATCTTTAGCATTTGAACCTGTTCTTACTAATTCATTTGTAATTTTTAAGTAAGAAACCAACTGTCTTAAATCTTTAGCTTCTGGTGAATATAAAGCCAAAGTTGTAACTATAATATTATCAATTTCATTCGATCTTAACAATAATTTTTTTTCTGTTAATTCAACATTTTTTAAATCATCAATCTTTTTATCTTCTAAAGCTCTTAAAGATAATTCTAGTGAATTAACAACATCAATACCGATTTTTGATATTTCTTCTTTTATATTTTGTAATTTTATTTCGTATGGTCTTAACATTATCCGAACCTTCCTGTAATATAATCTTCTGTTTTTTTATTGTGTGGATTAACAAAAATAGTTTGTGTTTCATCATATTCTATTAGTTTTCCTAAGTGAAAAAATGCTGTATAATCAGCCACACGTGCAGCTTGTTGCATATTATGTGTAACAGTTATGATTGTGTAATCTTGTTTTAATTCAAGCATTAAAGCTTCTATTTTTTCTGTTGAAATTGGGTCAAGTGCGCTTGTTGGTTCATCCATTAAAATAACTTCTGGTTTAATGGCAATGGTTCTTGCAATACATAATCTTTGTTGTTGTCCTCCTGAAAGTGAAGTTCCTGGTTGGTTTAATTTATCTTTTACTTCATTCCAAAGTCCAGATTTAATTAGTGAAAGTTCAACTAGTTCATCGCAATCTCTTCCTTTTTTTACGATTCCATGTTTTAGTGGAGCGTAAGATACATTGTCATAAATTGATTTTGGAAAAGGATTTGGTTGTTGAAATACCATTCCGATTTTTTTTCTAACACTTACTTCATCAACATCTTTATCATAAATATTTTTATTATCAATTATTATTGAACCATCAATTTTTACTATTGGAATTAAATCATTCATTCTATTTACACATCTTAAAAATGTAGATTTTCCACAACCAGATGGTCCAATAAGTGCTGTGATTTTATTTTCATATAAATTTGCAGAAATATCAAAAAGTGCTTGATTTACCCCATAATATAAGTTCAGATTTTTTACGGCTATTTTTGTTTTATTATCATTTTCTATCATTATATTTTCCCTTATTACCATTTTACTTCGAATTTTTTTCGCAAAATTATTGCAACTGTATTTAATGAAATTAGAATTGTTAATAAAACCACAATTCCAGCTGCTGTTTTTTCTATATACATTCCCTCAGGCATTCCAGCCCAAGTAAATAATTGTGCTGGCATAACAGTTGCAGCTTGTGTTACCATCGTTGGAGCATCAGGAATAAAGGCTATCATTCCTATAATAATCAAAGGAGCTGTTTCTCCCATTGCATGAGCTAAACCAATAATTGAACCTGTTAAAACTCCTGGAAAGGCAAGTGGTAAAACATGGTCACGAGTCACTTGAATTTTATTAAGCCCTAAGCCATAACCTGCTTGTCTTATACTATCAGGCACGGCTCGAAGAGCTGCTCGTGAACTAACAATAATAATAGGTAAAGTCATAAGTGCAAGTGTTAAACCTCCAACTAATGGTGAACTTCGTGGCATTCCGAATAAATTTATAAATATAGCCAGTCCTAAAAGACCAAATAAAATAGATGGAATTGCTGCTAGATTATTGATATTTATTTCTATAAATCTTGTAAATTTATTATCACTTGAAAACTCTTCTAAATAAATAGCAGTCATTACTCCAATTGGAAAAGCTACCATCATAGTGATTATTAAAGTAAGAACAGAACCTACTATTGCTGAATAAAGACCTGCATATTCAGGAATTTTCGAATCCCCTTTTGTAAAAAAGATTGCATTAAATTTATTTTCTATTAATCCTTGAGAAAGTAAATTTTCTACAAAAGTTATTTCGTTTTCTTTTAGTTTATGGTGGTGACCTTTTAAATATTGATCAACTTGATCATCTGCTAAAACCCAAGTAGTTATGGTCGTATTCATAAAATTTGGATTTTCTTTAAGTAATGATGGAATATCTCTAAGCCATGCTCTTGAAACCAAATCTCTATATTTTTTATCAACGGCAAATCTTGTATCATCTAAAGATTTTTCATTAAATGTAACTTCTGTTTGAATGTAAGCCACTTTAAAAGCAGGAATTGCTTTTCCAACAATATCAAATAAGAAAAATGATAAAAAAGCAATAGAAAAAAGCAATGAAGTTAAAGTAAACTTTTTAAATCTAGCCGCACTTGCATGTCTTTTTTTTAGTGTTGAATCATAAAATGGATTATTGTTTTGTTTTTCTTTTTTTCTTTTAATCATAATGTATTCACTTTATATTTTTCTTTGAATTTTCTAATAAGAGATAATGAAATCATATTTAGAATCAAGGTCACTACAAATAAAATTAATCCTAATGCAAATGCTGAAAGTGTTTCAGGCGAATTAAATTCAAAATCTCCAACAAGTGAATTAACAATCGTAACAGTAACCGTTGTCATATCTTCCAGTGGATTCCAAGATAGATTTGGTCGTAAGCCAGCGGCCATAACAACAATCATAGTCTCACCCAAAGCTTTTGAAAGTCCAAGTAATGAAGCTGAAATAATTCCAGGCATTGCAGATGGTAAAACTATATTTTTGATAGTTTCCCCATGTGTCATTCCAAGTGCAAAAGCTGCTTTTCTTTGAGAATCAGGAACTGCACGAATCACATCATCAGATAGTGATGAAATAACAGGAATAATCATAATTCCCATTACAACTCCAGATGCAAGTGCTGAATTAAAAGTAGCTTCAAGACCAAAAAACTCAGCAATTTTTACAACTAAGGGAGCAACTGTAATTGCTGCAAAAAATCCATAAACAACAGTTGGAATTCCAGCTAATATTTCTAATAAAGGTTTTAAATAATCTCTTACGGTTGCACTTGCATATTCACTCATATAAATCGCACTTCCTAAACCAACAGGAATAGCAACACCTAATGCAATTATTGTTATTACAAATGTTCCTGCAAATATTGGTAATGCACCAAATTGACTTCCTATAACTCCTGGTGACCAGGTAGCTCCTGTTATGAAATACCAAAAACTCCTCAATTTAAAAAACTCTATTGCTTCAAATAATATTGAAAATAAAATTCCAAATGTAGTCAAAATTGAGATAGTTGCAGCACTAATTAAAGCTAATTTAATTAGTTTTTCATTTAGTTCTCTACTTCTTTTTCTTGATTCAAAAGTGCTCAATACTTTTGCCTTTATAATTAATTTATATGAAATTTTAAATAAAGATAGTTACATGATGGTTACAAGGAGCATAAAAAAGTTTATAAGATGCTAGAAATAGGTTTGCTTGAGCCTTTTGAAGCCTTCTTTAATACATTTAAAGTGCTATCAAAATTAGAGATATTTGAGTTGGGATTTATTTCAATAATGGCAGATGCTACAGATAATAAATTAAAACTTCTTTCAATATTAAATCTATCTTTTGCAACTAAGAGACCTTTTTCTTTGTCTTTTTTTGAGTATAGATTTTCGACAGAATTTTTAAATTCTATTTGAACTTTATTTGTTAAATCAAAAACTTTTTTGAATTCATGATTTCTTAATCCAACAAAAAAATCATCTCCTCCAATATGAGCTATAAATGAATCTTTAGGGTATCTTTTTTGTAAAAGTTCAGAAAAAATCAAAATAGCTCTATCTCCTAATCTAAATCCATAAATATCATTAAACGGTTTAAAATCATTAAAATCAAAGTAGATTATATGAGTAATATCTTTTTGATTTCCTTTTAAAGTTTTTTCTATGAATTTCTCTATTTGATTATTTCCAGGAAGTTTAGTAAGAGGATTTTGGTTTGTTGCTATTTCTATATTTCTTTTATATGAAAGAGTTAAAAGTGAGTTTAAATTTATAAAACCTCTATATTTATTTGATTGTGTAATAAATATTCCTAAAGCATCTTTTGAATTTTGGTTATACATTTCAAGTATTTTATCAATTCCCCAAGATATTTCAACACATAAAGAGGGTTTTAAATATTTTATTAAACTAGAAGAAAAAGTTTTATTTTGTGCAAGAGCTAATCCATATTGAGAATAAGATATTTTTTTTATATCTGCTTCATAAATAATTCCTAAAAAATTATCATATTTATCAACTATTGGAACAAAATTATTTTTTGTTGATTCTTTAAAATGTATGAAAAGTTCATACAAAGAACAATCTATACAAAGTGCAATTATAGGTTCTATAAATTCTTCATCGATAGTTGCATTTGGATTATTTCGTTTATCATCATTTATTAGAGTTACAATATTATTGTAAATACTTTTTATTTCATTTGTTTCAATAGTTGGTTTTTGCACTAAATATCCTTGAATAAAATCAGCACCAATATCTTTACAAGTATAAAATTCTTTTACTGTTTCAATTCCCTCTGCAATTACTTGCATTCCCATAATATGAGCCATTTCAATAATAGAAGAACAAAAGAGTTTTTTCTTTGAATCTTGGTCTATATTTGATATGAAGAATCTGTCAAGTTTTATGATTTGGGCTTCACTAAAATATAATAATTTAAGACCAGAAACGCCAATCCCAAAATCATCAATTGCAATTGAAAAACCCTCTTCTTTATATCTTTGAATCATTGTTGATAGTGCATTTTGTTCTATTGCTGTACCTTTTTCACTTAGTTCAAAACAAATAACACTTTTATTTAATTTGTATTTTTTTAATATTTTAGAAGTATTCCCATAAGAAAAGGTTTTATTATAAATTATTCGATTATCTAAATTATAAAATAATTTTAAATCTTCAATTTTAATATTTGAGAATTTTTTGATAGCTTTTTCTCTTAATTGTAAATCTAATTCATATAAATAATCATCATTAAAAGCCATATTAAATAAATCATCTATTGCATTTAATCCAGAAATATTTTGAACATTTCGAATAAGTGCTTCAACAGCATAAAGCTTACCAGTATGAGAGTGAATAATGGGCTGAAAAGCATAGTCTAATTTATCAATTATTTGATTCCAATTTGGCATAGTTACCCTAAGTTTTATTTTTCAAGAAAAAGAGAAGATAAAATCTTCTCTTTTTCATAAAGTAATATTATTTCAGTTTTTCAGCTGTTAATTTCTCGCTACCCATAACTTTTTTTCTAGCATCATTTCTAGTTTTTTCATCTAAAGTGATTAATCCAATTTCTTTTAAAATACCATCATTTCCTATCATTTTCTCAGACATAAATAAGTTTGTGTACTCTTTTAAAGCGGGAACTTCTTTTAGGTGTGAATTTTTGATATAAAAGTACATAGATCTAGCAACAGGGTATTTACTAGATGAGATAGTTTCTGGAGTAGGTTGAATATTATCAACACTTAATCCAACAACTTTATCTTTATTTTCTTCTAAAAATGAGTAACCAAAAATACCTATTGCTGCTGGATTTTTAGTTAATTTTTGAACAATTAAATTATCATTTTCTCCTGATTCTACATAAACACCATCTGTTCTAATAACCGAATATTTTTCATATTTTTTATTTGTTTTTTCATCAGCCTTAAATAAATCTGTATAAACTGGCATTTTTTCAAAAACATGTTGTAATATTAATTCTTCAAATGAATCCCTCGTTCCTGATGATTTTGGTGGTCCATAAACGATTATTTCTCTTGAAGGTAATGAGGCATCAATATCTGACCATTTTTTATATGGATTTGCAATTAATGATTTCCCATCTTTTGAAGGAACTTGTTCAGCAACGGCTAGTGCTAATTGAGCTTTTGTCACATTAAATGAAGCAACTTTAGAATCTTGAGCAATTGCGATTCCATCAAAACCAATTAATGCTTCAGTAATATCTGTAACACCATTTTCTTCACACATCTTAAGTTCTTTATCTTTCATTCTTCTTGATGCATTTGCAATATCAGGAGTATTTATATCAGCACCTGAACAAAATAGTTTTATTCCACCACCAGTTCCGGTTGATTCAACAACAGGTGTAGGGAATTTTGTAGTTGATCCTAATTCTTCAGCAACTGAAGATGAAAAAGGGTAAACAGTAGATGAACCAACAATCTTGATTTGATCTCTTGCGCTTAAAGCTGTAGTTAATATTGCACTTGCAAACAATGCCATAGATATTTTTTTGAAAGTCATTCTTTTCTCCATATTTTATTTATGGTGAAAGTTTAATGATAATTGGTTACTTTTTGGTTACTTCTTCTTTTATAAATTTAAGTTCAAACTCTTTGCAGGTTCTTATAAAAAGTTCTTCACAATCATTTGGTTTATAAATAATAGATTCTGTCCAAATATCATTTTCTTGAACTTTACAGAAGTTTAAAGTAGTGTAGGGTTTATTGTTTTTGTAGTGGATGTAAGTTTTATTAAGTTCTAACATAAAAAAGTTAATGGATTTTATAATCCATTAACCTCGATTAGTCTAGATTGATGATCAGCAATAAGAGGATCAATCACTTCATCAAACAGACCATCATTCATGATGTAATCAAGTCTATATAAAGTCAAGTTGATTCTGTGATCACTGATTCTATTTTGTGGATAATTATAAGTTCTTATTCTTCCACTTCTATCACCAGTACCCACTTGTTCTTTTCTAGTAGCACCTTCTGATTCCATTTTTTTGTTTATTTCTATGTCATAAAGTTTTGCTTTTAAAACTTTCATAGCTCTATCTTTATTTTTGTGTTGAGATTTTTGATCTTGATTTGTTACAACTATTCCAGATGGAATATGAGTGATTCTAACAGCCGAGTCTGTAGTATTTACAGATTGACCACCATTTCCACTGGCTCTCATAACATCAATTTTTAAATCATTTGGATTAATTTCTACTTCCACATCATCAACTTCAGGCATAACAGCAACTGTTATAGCTGATGTATGAACTCTTCCTTGTGATTCAGTTGCAGGAACTCTTTGTACTCTATGTGTACCACCCTCAAATTTTAATTTTGAGTAAACATGGTCACCTTTAATTAGAAATACAATTTCTTTATATCCATGTGATTCGCTCTCACTTGAGCTCATAATCTCAACTTTCCAACCATTGTTTTCTGCATATCTTAAATAACCTCTAAAAAGGTCACCTACAAATATTGCAGCTTCATCGCCACCTGTACCAGCTCTTATCTCTAAATAGATATTTTTATCGTCATTAGGGTCTTTAGGAATCATTAAAAATTTAATTTCATCTTCAAGTTTTGGTTTTCTTGTTTCTAATTCTTTGAGTTCTTCTTTTGCTAAATCTCCAAGTTCTGGATCATCAAGCATCATTTTATTTTCATCAATGTCATCCATTAATTTAACATACTCACGAGCTTTAATAACAATCGGTTGCATATTTGACTGCTCTTTTGATAAAGCAGTCATTCTTTTTATATCATCTGTAATATCAGGAGCCATTAATAAATTATTAATTTCTTCATATCTATTAATAAATGGTTGTAGTCTGCTTTTTAACATAAATTATATAGCGTTAACTTTTACTTGTAATCTACTTACTTTTCTAGCTGCAGTCTCTTTTTTAATGATACCTTTAGATACACAATGGTGTAAATATTTGTTTGCAATTTTCATAGTTTCAACTGCTTTTTCTTTATCAGCTGTTTCGATTGCTGCTAATACATTTTTTGTAACATTCTTGATTCTAGTTTTATAAAATCTGTTTCTTTCTGTTTTAATTCTAGTTTGTCTAGCTCTTTTCTCAGAAGATTTGTGATTTGCCATTTTTTTAACCTCTTTGTAAAAATTTTAAGGGTAGAATATTACCTAAAGTAACTTAAACAGAGTTTAATTTTAGGAAGATTTAATGAAACTATTCGGAACAGATGGTGTTAGAGGAAAAGCTGGTGATTTTTTAGATGCAATAACTGTATTAAAATTAGCTAAAGCTGCTGGTATATATTTTAGAAAGCATTCAACAACCAAAAAAATACTTGTAGGGAAAGATACAAGAAGAAGTGGTTATATGATTGAAAATGCCCTTGTTAGCGGATTGACAGCTGTTGGATATGATGTAATTCAGATAGGTCCAATGCCAACTCCTGCAATTGCATATTTAACAGAAAGTATGAGATGTGATGCTGGAATTATGATTAGTGCATCTCATAATCCTTATGAAGACAATGGAATTAAATTTTTTGATAATCATGGAAATAAACTAAATACAACATGTGAAAAAGCAATAGAAACTATCTTTAATGATGATGAATTAATGCAAAATGAACAAGTTACAGGAAGAAATATTGGGGCTTCAAAAAGAATTGATGATGTGATTGGAAGATATATCGTATCAATTAAAAGTTCATTTCCAAGAGATTTAAATTTAAGTGGTTTAAGAATAGTTCTTGATTGTGCAAATGGAGCAGCTTATAAAGTTGGACCTACAATTTTACAAGAATTAGGTGCTGATGTAATTGTTGTAAATAATAAGCCTGATGGATTTAATATAAATGAAGATTGTGGGGCCATGCATCCTGAGCATATTGGTAAATTAATAAGAGAATATAGAGCTGATATTGGTCTTGCCCTTGATGGAGATGCTGATAGATTGGTTATCATTGACGAAAAAGGTGAGGTTGTTGATGGTGATAAACTAATTGGTGCTTTATGCAATTATTTAAATGAAGAGAAACTTTTAAGAGGTAATGGTTGTGTGGCAACTGTTATGTCAAATAAAGCTTTAGAAGATTATTTATCTAAAAAAGGAATTGAATTATTTAGATCAGATGTTGGTGATAAACATGTTTTAGAAATAATGAAGAAAAAAGGTATCAATTTTGGTGGCGAACAAAGTGGACATATTATTTTCTCAGATGCTGCAAAAACAGGTGATGGTTTAGCATCAGCTTTACAAGTATTAGCATTAATTATTAAATCGGGTAAAAAAGCTAGTCAAGTATTAAATCCTTTCGAGTTATACCCTCAAATCTTGCATAATATGAAAGTTATAGAAAAAATTCCTTTAGAAAAAATAAAAGGTTTAGAAGAGATTTTAAAACCTATAAGAGAAAAAGGAATAAGAGATTTAATCAGATATTCAGGAACTGAAAATAAAATTAGATTACTTCTTGAGGGAAAAAATAAAAAAGATGTTGAAGATGCAATGGAAGCTTTAAAATCATTTTTCAAAAAAGTATTATGAAAAAAGAATTAAAAATTGCAATAACTATTTTTATAGTTGTTTTTATAATAGACCAAGTAGTTAAATTTGGTTTTGCAAATTTATCTTGGGATGTAGATGGACCTTATATGTCTTTAAAACTGGCGTATAATTATGGGGTTGCATTCTCTATGTTTTCATTTTTAGAACATAATTTAAAATATATTCAATTAGTTATTATTTTAATTGCAACACTATATTTATTCAAAAATAAAAATGTTTTTAAAGAGTATTATTTACCAATTGCATTATTATATGCAGGTGGTTTATCAAATATTTTAGATAGATTCACTTATGGTGGAGTTGTTGATTATTTTTATTGGCATCATTGGTTTGAGTTTGCAATTTTTAATATAGCAGATGTAATTATAGATTTAGCAGTTGTAATAATTATTTTTAAACAAATTAGACAATCACGAGAAGAAAAAAAGCAAAAAGAGATTAACTCTTAGGGATTTGTAGCTTAAAATAAATTTAGCTATAATCCAACAAATTTTAGAAAATGACAGGAAATCAATATGGGTCAAACAATAACAGAAAAAATTTTTAGTGAGCATATAGGAAAAGAAGTATATGCAGGAGAAATTGTAAGAAGTCCAATCGATATGGTAATTGGAAATGATATTACAACTCCGATTTCTATAAAAGCATTTGAAGATGGTGGTTTTGAGAAATTAGTAAATCCAGAGGGGTTTGCTATTGTTCTTGACCACTTTATTCCAGCAAAAGATATAGCATCAGCAAATCAAGCAAAAATCTCAAGAGATTTTGCTTATAAACATGACTTAAAATATTTCTTTGATGAAAAAGATATGGGAATTGAACATGCCCTTTTACCAGAAAAAGGTCTAGTATTACCAGGTGATGTTATTATTGGTGCTGATTCACATACCTGTACACATGGAGCGTTAGGAGCTTTTAGTACAGGAATGGGAAGTACAGATATTTCTTTTGGAATGATTACAGGTGGAAATTGGTTTAAAGTTCCTGAATCAATTAAAGTTATATTCAAAGGAAAACCAGGTCCTTATGTAACTGGAAAAGATTTAATTTTAGAAATTATTAGGATTTTAGGTGTTGATGGAGCTTTATATAAAGCTTTAGAGTTCACGGGTGATACAATTCAATACTTATCAATGGATGACAGATTCTCTTTATGTAATATGGCTATTGAAGCAGGAGCTAAAAATGGAATCGTTGCTTACGATGAAATTACAAAAGAGTTTTTAGATACAGTTTCTGCGAATAATAATGGATTAAGAGCTGAACCAAAAATTCATTATAGTGATGCAGATGCTGTTTATTGTCAGGTTATAGAAATTGATGTTGAAGCTTTAAATCCTGTTATTGCATATCCATTTTTACCATCAAATGGTCATAGTGTAAATCAAGCAGTTATTGATAATATCAGAGTTGATCAAGTATTTATTGGATCATGTACAAATGGAAGATTATCAGATTTTAAAGTTGCTTCTAAAATTTTAAAAGATAAAAAAGTTGCACGACATGTAAGACTTATTGTAACTCCTGGAACTCAAAAAATCCTAAGGGATGCTACAAAAGCAGGTTACATTGATATTTTAATTGATGCAGGTGCAGTTGTATCAAATCCTACATGTGGAGCATGTTTAGGTGGATATATGGGAATTTTAGGTGATGGTGAAGTTTGTATTTCTACAACAAATAGAAACTTTGTTGGAAGAATGGGTTCAAGAAGCTCAAAAATTTATTTAGCAAATAGTGCAGTTGCCGCTGCCTCTGCAATTTCTGGATATATTACAGACCCAAGAAGTTTATAATTATGATTACTCCTTTTGAAATTACTTGTGTAATTTTAAGTGGAGGTAAAAGCTCTCGCATGGGAGAAGATAAATCTCTTCTTCCATTTTCTTCTTCAAAAACTCTCATACAATATCAATATGATAGATTAAAACCTTATTTTAGAAATATTTATATATCTTCAAAAGTAGATAAATTTGATTTCTTAGAAAAAGATTCTTTGATTTTGGATAAAAATAAAGATATTTTTTCACCAATATTGGCTTTGGATACTATATTTGAAAAATTTAAAAATCAGAAAATATTTATAATTACAGTTGATACACCTTTTGTATCGATTGATTCAATATACAAATTAATAAAAGAATCAAAGGATTATGATATTTGTGTTGCACAAACAGAAAAAACTCATAATTTATGTGGAGTTTTTTCATCTAATATAAGTTTAACTATTAAAACAATGATGGAGAATGATATACATAAAATTGGCTATCTATTGAAAAATAATATTCATAAAATCTTAAGATTCCCAGATGATGGTGAATTTATAAATATTAACAATAAAGATGATTATGAAGTTGCAGTAAATAATATAAATTTTTCTTATAATAATTAGAAGTTGAACCAACTCATATATAAGTCTGCTGTTATATCTTTTTTGTTATTCTTAGTCTATAGGTATTATTAAAAAAAGGAAAGAGAATGATGAAAAATGAACTAGAAAAAGCCTTAGAGCTTGTTGATTGCGAATTAAAAAAAAGTGGAATTTCAAGAAGAGAAGCTTTTAAAGTAGCAGGACTTGGTTCAGCTGTATATTTGATGGGATGTGGTTCTGAAGCAAATGCTGCCACAGAATTAAAAGCAAGTAATGCAACAGGAAAAATAGTAATAATTGGTGGAGGATTAGCTGGTATTTCAACTGCAGCAAGATTAGCTAATACTTTATCAAATCCTGATATTACAATAGTTGAGCCAAACCCAAAATCAGTATCTTATCAACCAGGAAGTACATTAGTTGCTGCTGGAATTTACACAAAAGCAGATATTGATTATAACACAAAAGATTTTTTACCAAGTGGAGTTACACTTTTAAAAGATAAAGCAATAGATTTTAATCCAGAAGCAAATAAAGTAGCACTAGAATCAGGTGAAACTTTAACTTATGATTTTTTAATTATTGCAGCTGGACTTGCATTAGATTATGGTGCAATAAAAGGCTTAGAAGAAATTGGGGATGCATATACAGTAGGAGATGCTTCAAAAATATTAAAAGTTTTTGCAGATTCAGGAATAACATCTGTTTATAATGTTGATTCAGCAGTTGCAATGTGGGAACAAACACAAAAGTTTATTCAAAAAGCAAAAAATGGACAAAAAGTAAAAGGTGTTTTCACTGATCCAAATACTGCAATTAAATGTGGTGGTGCACCTAAAAAAGTTATGTATCTTACAAATGCTAGATTAAATGAAGCAAATGCAAGAGCTAATGCAGAATTAACATTCTATGCAGATTCTGGAAAATTATTTGGTGTAAAAGAGTATGCAGATGCAATTGAGAAACAATTTATTGCAAGAGATATGAAATGGAATTTTAATCATAATTTAACAGGTGTCGATATTGCTAAAAAAACTGCTATGTTTAATAAACATTGGCAAGAAAAAGGTGCTTATGATAAAGATTTAGAAGAATATGAAACAATTAATAAACATGAAAATGTTGAAGTACCTTTTGATTTATTACATATAACTCCTCCTCAAAAAGCTCCAGATGAAATTGGTAAATCAGCAGTTGGTTCAGCAAAAGGTTGGGTTCCAGTTGATAAAGAAACATTACAGCATGTTAAATATAAAAATATCTTTTCTTTAGGTGATATTGCAGCTGTTCCAATGGGGAAAACAGGTGGATCAGTTAGAAAACAATATAAAGTACTAGTTGATAATTTAGTTGCCGTAATGGAAGGGAAAGAACCAACTGCTAAATATGGTGGTTATACTGTTTGTCCCTTAATCACTGATATTGGAAAAGTTATGTTAGCTGAGTTTGATTGGACAGCAAAACCAACTCCATCATTTCCCCTTGATCCAACTCAAGAGAGATATATTTGGTGGTTATTAAAAGTTTATTTATTAAAACCTATGACACAATATGGAATGTTAAGCGGTAAAGCATAAAATATTTAAAATGAAAAAAGAGTTATTAATTATTATAAGCATATTTATAATTTTAACAATTAGTATACATTATAATGAATTTTTAACTCATCCTTTTAGTCATATTTTAAGTTTATCAAAAGCTGGAGCCTATGGTTTAGAAGGACTGCACCCTTTTATATTTACATTTATTGTGTATATATTAATTTTAATACCAAGACTCTTAATTAAATTATTTAAAAGGAATTCAAAATGAATATGAGATTTAAGAGTTTATTTTTATCAAGTTTTCTTTTAGCATCAATGCAGAGTTTTTCAGTTGAAGTAGAGAATATTTCAGCACCAACAGAAGCTGTTTTAGAATTAGTTAAGAAATATGAACTAGAACAAGTGGATTTTAATTATGTTAAAAAAGCTATAAATTTAGGTACTAGAAATAGTATAAATGCAATTTTAATAGATGTTAGACCAGAGATTAAATATCAAAAAGGAACTATTCCCTCAAGTCTAAATATTCCAGATACAAAATTTGAGGAATATTATTCTGTACTAAAAGATATTCCAATGCAAAAAGAGCTTATAGTTTATTGTGGAGGGTATAATTGTACAAAAAGTCCAATTGTTGCACAAAAGCTAAAAGATAAAGGTTATACAAATGTAAAGATTTATTCAGGTGGTGAACCCGAATGGGGAAAACTTAGTTATCTTGAAATTGATACATTAGCGGCTAAAGTATATCAAGAAAAAAATTCTGCATTAATTGTTGATGCAAGACCCTACTTGAAATTTTTGCAAGAAACAATTCCTGGTGCAATTAGTATTCCAGATACAAGTCTTGTTAAATTACTTGGTCGGTTTCCAATAAACAAAAGTGAAAAAATAGTTATTTTTTGTGGTGGATACAATTGTGAAAAATCACATATAATTGCTAATAAATTAGTATCTTTAGATTATGAAAATGTTATGGTTTATGCAGGAGGACTTCCTTCTTGGAAAGAAAGAGGACTAAATACAACTGCTTCAGCTTATATAGAAAAATATGATGAAGTAGCCATAGTAAAAAAAGACTCTTTTAGTAAAAATGGTTTTAAGCGTGGAAGTGATGAGGGAAGTGTTGATGGTGAGTGGTTAAAAAAACAGATATTAGAAAATAAAATTCCTTCGTATATTCAAATAGTTGATGTAACAACTCCAAATGAGTTTAAAACCGGACATATTAAAGATGCTATAAATATTGAAGCATCAAAATTAAGTGCAAAAGAGTTATTAGAAAAATTACCAAAAAATAAAACTATTGTATTTAATTGTACAGCAGGTGGAAGATCAATAGATGCTTGGTCTAAATTAAATGATGAAAAAGTAGATACTTCAGAAATATATTATTTTGATGCAAATATTTCTTGTAAAGATAATAATTGTAAAATTGATGTAAATGAGCCTTTATTATAATATTTTTATAATTTAGGCATAAAAAAAGGGTTAGAAGAAAATCTTCTAACCCTTTTTTAGTGTTTTTGCAAATTTATTTTAGTGCAGCTTTAGCAGTTACTACTAAAGATGCAAATGCAGCAGAATCATTCATAGCCATATCAGCTAAGATTTTTCTATCTAATTCAATTCCAGATAATCTTAATCCGTTCATGAATCTTGAGTAGTTAATATCATTTAATCTACAAGCTGCATTGATTCTTATGATCCATAATTTTCTTATGTCTCTTTTTTTCTGTCTTCTATCTCTGAAAGCATAAACTAAAGATCTTTCTAATTGTTCTTTAGCTTTTCTAAAGTGTTTTCTTCTACCACTAAAGAAACCTCTAGCAGCTTTTAATACTTTCTTATGTCTTCTTCTTCTAACAACACCAGTTTTAACTCTAGGCATATATATTTCCTTTCTTTACCATTATTTTGAAATAAGGTGTCAGCAAAATGCTGAACTTTTCCATCATCGATGGAGGGACAAATTACTTAAAAATTTTAAGTAATTACGCTTTACATAAAGCTACAAGTATTCTTCCAGCATCTGATTTATGTACAGTTTTTGGTCCTCGTAGATTTCTTTTTCTTTTTTGTGTCATCTTAGTTAAGATATGGCTTCTAAAAGCTGATCCTCTTTTTATTGACCCGTTTTTCTTCACTTTAAATCTTTTTAAAGCGCCACTAACACTTTTCATTTTTGGCATTGAAGAATCCTCCTTATAAATTTGCGTTTTCATATACATGAAAAAGTTTTGGATTATACTTAAGAATTACTTATTGTAAGTTTAAAATTGGATTTATTTGAAGCAAAAGAAGAGTGAAACTCTTCTTTTATTTGGAGTGAAATTTATTAGTTTTTTGGAAGAGCCATCATATTGACATATCTTCCCTCAAGTTTTGGTTCTTTATCCATAACTGCAATATCTTCAATCATCGGCCATATTCTATTTAAAACATCAACTCCAGATTGAGGATTAGCCATTTCTCTACCTTTTAGAAAAACTCTAAATTTAACATGATTTCCTTCTTCAATGAATTCTCTTGCATGTTTAACTTTGTAGTTAATATCATTTTCAGCAATTTTAACAGATAATTTAATCTCTTTAACAACAATTACTTTTTGATTTTTTTTAGCTTCTTTTTTCTTTTTTTCTTGTTGGTATCTAAATTTACCATAATCCATAATTTTAGCAACAGGAGGTTTTCCATCAGGAGCAATTAATACTAAGTCTAAACCTAAACTATCAGCAGTTTGAAGTGCTTCTGCTGTACTAATAATTCCATAATTAGTACCATCATCACCTGTACATCTCACTTCTTTTACTGTAATCATTTCATTCATGATTACATCGTCTTTTCTTTTGTCTTTACTCAAATTTTGCTCCCGCTTATTATTTCATTTAGCATTGATATAAATTCATCTTTGCTCATGTTTGATTGTTCTCTAGTTCTTCTATTTCTTAACGCAATAGATTTATTAGCAACTTCTTCATCCCCAATAACTACAATCATTGGAACTCTTTCCTTTTCAGCCATTCTAATTCTTTTATTTAAACTTTCGTTCATATTAAAGATTTTAGAATCTATACCATCTTCTACTAAAGCTTTTTGTAATTCTTTTGCATATTCAAGATGAGAATCTGCAATTGGAACAAAAATAACTTGAGTTGGTGCAATAACAAATGGAAATTCACCAGCACAATGCTCAGTTAAAATACCAATAAATCTTTCAAAAGAACCTAAGATAGCTCTGTGAATCATAACTGGTTGTTCTTTTTCACCTTTGTCATTGATAAATTCAGCATTAAATCTTTGTGGTAAATTCATATCTACTTGAACAGTTCCACATTGCCATTTTCTACCTATTGCATCAAGAATTTTAATGTCGATTTTTGGACCATAAAATGCTCCTCCACCTTCATCAATTCCATATTCAATATTTTTTTCATTTAAAGCATCCATAATACCAGCAGTTGTTTTTTCCCAAAAAATATCATCACCAATCGCTTTTTCAGGTTTTGTTGAAACTTCGATTTCATATTTAAAATCGAACATTTTAAGAAGAGAATCAACGAACTCTAATACTTCAAAAATTACTTGTTTTATTTGGTCTTGTGTGCAAAAGATATGTGAATCATCTTGAGTAAATTCTCTAACTCTAAATAATCCATGCATTGCTCCTGACATTTCATGTCTATGAACAACACCATATTCAAAAAGTTTTTTTGGTAGGTCTTTATACGAAACTAAATTGTTTTTGAAAATTTGAATATGTCCAACACAGTTCATTGGTTTAATTCCATACTCTTGTTCATCAATAGTAGTGAAATACATATTTTCTTTATAATTTTCATAATGTCCTGAAATTTTCCACATTTCTGCTTTTAAGATTTCAGGTCCTCGAACAGGTTCATAACCTCTAACTCTGTGAGCTTTATATAAAAGATGTTCAAGTTTACTTCTTAGTCTTGCACCATTTGGTAACCACATAGGTAGACCTGCTCCAACATCATCATTGAATGTGAAAAGTTCAAGTTCAGTTCCAAGTTTTCTATGATCTCTTTTTTTTGCTTCTTCAATCATTCTTGAGTAATCAAATAATGCTTGTTTGTCAAAAAATGCAATACCATAAATTCTAGTAATCATTTCATTTTTTTCATCACCACCAAGATAAGCACCAGCAACTCGTGTTAGTTTAAAACTTCTTATCATTCTAGTATTTGGTAAGTGAGGACCTCTACATAAGTCTTCAAAATCACCTTGTTTATATATTGTTAAGGTATCATCTTTGATATTTTTTAGAACAGCTTGTTTTAATTCATCATTTTTGAATTTTTCGAAAAACTCTTCTTTTGTGGTTTCATGTCTAGTAATAGGTAGTTTTCTATCTGCGATTTCTTTCATTTTCTTTTCAATAGTTGGTAAATCTTCATCTGAAATTTTACTTTCTATTTTAAAATCATAATAAAAACCTTCTTTTACAACAGGTCCAACAAAGAATTTTGCTTCAGGATAAAGTTCTTTGATAGCTTGAGCCATCATGTGAGCACAAGAGTGTCTTAAAATATCTAAAGATTCTTTTGAATCATCAGCTTTAATCTCAACTCCTTGTATATTTAAAGCCAAAGCAGTTTGAAGGTCGTAGACTTGACCATCTTTTAATATACCAATAGGTTCCAATAATTTCCTTTTTTTCTTAATTATTTATTAAATTACGATTATTTTACCTCAAACTGACTTAAACTAATTGAGATATAACTTAATTTAGTAAATTTTCGTTACAATTAAGCATGATTTTAAACTTATCAAAAATAAAAACAGAAAGCCTATTGTTATTTTGTAAAGACTTGATTCTATCGTACAAAGATAAAAAAGAGATAGAAAAATATGTTATGGATAAAGAGATAATTGAAAAATTTAATAATATTGGTAGTGATATGTTAAAGCAAATTTCAAACGTAACATATCCACAAAATTACTATTTAGAAAATAGAAAACATTATAGAATCAAAGTAGTTTTAGATGGATACAATTTTATAAATAATGAAATATCAAAAAATCTAAAACAAAATGAAGAGTTTAATCCTTCAATGCTTTATTTTTCACTTCTTGCTTTATGGTTTAAAGAGTTAAATAAAGAATCAAAATCAAAAGAGTATATATATTTTATTCTTTATCCTTATTCAAATGTATATGATAAATTATTAGTTGAGATAAAAGATAAAGAGTTTAAAATTTTAAATATAAAAATGATTGAGTTAGCCGAAAAAGTAATTTACAACTTTGATAAATATAGTTTTAGATAAAAAGAGGATTTCTCCTCTTTTATTTAGAATTTATATCTCATATATGCTCTAATATCTTGAGCCGATTCAATAGCACTATCTCCAGCTTCCGCCATCGTCATAGGTGTACCATCTGCTCCAAAAAATGAATTTGAACCTGTATAATCATAAGACATATATACATAACTAAGACCAAAACTTAAAGCATCAGTTAATTTCTGAGTTCTGTAAACTTCCCAAGCTTGACCTCGAGTTGCTATTTTGCTTCCAGCGTATGTATCTTCACCATAAGTCATAGGACGCCAGTATTTGCTTCCTTTATTCCATTCTAATCCAATTTTAGCACTATCTGGTAAAATAGGACAAGGAGCATTTACTCCTAACCAAACCGAAGTTCCTGTTTCAGAATCAGTTGAACCTAACATTCCTAAAGAATTTGGATTTGTTTTACTAGCCGCAAATGAAGCAAAAGCAATAGAATTATCTAAATAATCTGAAATACCATTTCCTATTCCTTCTGTTTTAAATAAAATTGTTGCAAAATCTATATCCCCTACATCTTTAAACTCAGGTGTATTTATTTGTAAATTATAAGCAGTGTTTGCAGAAGGAGAAGTTGTATAAGCTCCATAAGCAGTATTAAAATTACCCAAAGATTGATTGTCAAATCCAATTAAATTCCAAGCTTTTGCATAATTTATATGAACTGAATATTGTCCATTATCATAAGGAACAGCAATAAATCCTAACATATCAACATCAATATTCTTTTCATCATCTGTTGAATAAGCTGGTTTAAACATGTCAAATCTAGGAGTTGCATTTGTTAAACCTCTTCCTCCACAGATTTTAAGCCAAGAACCTGTAAATCCTGTAACATTTTCCGTATCAAATTTTACTGAGAATCCATCAAATTCAACATCAACAGTATGAGATAATGGAGAGTTTGCTGCTTGGTCATTTCTTATATTAATTGGTAATCCATCTGTTGAAGGTCGTCTTCCAACTGATGCTGACCAAGGAATATCTGTACCAAATAATCTCTCTTTTGTATATAACCAATAAGCTTCTTTTAGTTTGATTGTATTATCTGTAGCATTTTCATTTGTAACCCAATCAAAGTTTGCATAACCTGGATTTGTATTTGATTGAGAGTGATCTGCTGTATCTCCAAATGCTTTGTTATAAGATAATTTACCAAAAAACGATGAATTATCATCAGCTTTATATTTCGCACCTAACCATAATCTATTTGTTAAAAGTGCATTATTTTCAGACTTTGATCCATCGGCATGTTTATATTGAATATTATCAACTTGTGTTCGGAAATCTACATCCCATTTTAGATTATCTTGAGCACTTTGAACTTTTGCAGCTGTTGCTGTTTTAGAAACATTATCAAGTTTTTTTTCTATTTTTTCTATTCTTTTTTCATCTATAGCTGTAACCGTTGGTTGTTCAACTTTTTGTGTTTGTACAGTTTCTTGTGCAGCAACTTTTTTTTCTAAAGCTTCAATTTGAGCTTTTAATGCTTGAATTTGTTTAAACATTTCTGTATTAACATCACTAGAAAATGATGTTGTAGCAAATGCAGCAACACAAGATAATACGATTAAATTCTTTTTCATGTCTTTCCTTTTTTTGGTTTTTACAATTATAATTATGATTTAAAAAAAGCATTAAAAAAGGGTGATTTTTAAGCCACCCTTTTTATAACTCTAACTTATAATCCTAACAAGCTGGAACATTTCCAGAATCATTTGCAAATTCAATTGCAAAATCAATAATGTTTTCTTGTACAGATTGACTTAAATCACCAGCTTTTACATTAGGACAAATTTTGATAACTTCTTGTTCGAATTTACCGCTATCTTTAATCTCTTTCCACTCATCTTGTGTATGTTTAGCTGCAAATTTTGCACCTGTCATATCACAAGGACCTTTTAGTAATTTACTAAATAATTTTTGACCTTTTACAGCATCAGCAGATAAAGATGTTGATGCAATTCCTAAAGCTAATGTTCCTGCCATGATAATTTTTAATAATTTCATGTTATACTCCTACTGAAAAATTTTATGTCATTATATCTAATGTACATAAAAAAACTCTTAGAAAATATTACAAAAAGTGAACAATCATGAAACATTTCTTATTAAAACAAATAGTAGCTTTTTTGGCTAAAAATGCCCATAATATCAAGTATATACGAAGAATTGATAACAATATTATTATAATTGAGTTTAATAATACAAATATAATATATATTGATATTACAAAAGGAAATAGCACAATTTTTAAATGTAGAAGAATTTTATCTTCAAAAAAAGATTTTAATGCACCCTTTGATGTTGCTTTACAAAAGAGATTTAATAACTCGAAAATAGAGTATGTGGAACTATATAATGATGACAAAATAATAAATATAAAAGTTAATTCTTCTTCATCTTATAAAAAACTCTCAACTATTTTACAATTAGAATTTACAGGAAAACATACAAATATAATTATTTTAGATGAAAATAGGGTAATTATTGAAGCTTTAAGGCATGTTGATGAATTTTCTTCAAGTAGAGTTGTAAAAGTTGGGATAAAGTTGGAAGAGATTCCAAAACAAACTTTTATTCCAAAAGTAGATGAAGTTCCAGATATTGAAGAGTATTTATATGAAGTTTATGAAGAGAAAGAAAAACAAAGTTTAGAAAATGTAAAAAAACAAAAAATTTCTCAAATAGATAAAAAAGCAAAGAAATTAAATAAAACAATAGAATCTTTGCCAAAAAAAGAAGAACTTGAACTTGAATCAAATATGTTTTATGAAAAAGCAAATTTAATTCTTTCAAATTTACATAATATAAAACCTTATCAAAAAACTTTAAAAGTGTTTAATTATGATGGAATCGAAGTTGAGATTGATTTAGAAGAAAAATCAAGTGCTTCAAAATATTCAAACGAGTTATTTAAAAAAGCAAAAAGAGCGAAACAAAAAGCTGCTAATATCTCTTTAGAAAAAGATAATTTAGATGAAAAATTAGAGTTTTTATTAAGATTGATGAATAATATTAGTAATGCTGAATCAATAGAAGAGTGTGAATTTTTATCTCCCAAAAAAGAGAGAAATCAAATAAAAACTAAAAAAGCTCAAACTTATGAAAGTTTTTATTTTGAGGGATATAAAATTATGTTAGGAACAAGTGAAAGAGAAAATATATTTCTTTTAGAAAATTCAAAAGCAAGTGATTTTTGGTTTCATTTAAAAGATAGACCATCATGCCATGTGATTGTTCAGAATGGAAAAAAAGAGATTCCTTTGAGTGTGATAACTCAAGCTGCAACATTGTGTGCAAAGTTTTCAGTAGATTTTGCTGGAAATTATGAAGTTGATTATACACAAAGAAGAAATGTGAAAATTCAATCAGGTGCAAATGTTTTGTATAATCCATCTACAACAACAGTAGTTAAAATTTGATTTTAAAATTACACAATTTTAAATGATTAATTTTGTAGAATATCAAAAATTATTTTAAGGAAAAAAATTGAAAAATATTTTTAAATTAGGTTTATTAGTTTTTAGTGCTTTATTTATAAGCTTAGTTATCTCAGGTTGCGGAGCAGCAACGACGGCAATTGAAAAAAGAGACTTAGTTATTCAGACTAAAATGAGTGACTCAATTTTCTTAGAACCAGTTTCTTCTCAAAAACAGATAGTTTATGTAAAAGTAAGAAATACAACAGATAAAGATATTGAAATAGAAGACCAGATAAAAAAAGCCTTTGAATCAAAAGGGTTCAAAGTTGTAGCAGATCCCGAAGAAGCATATTTTATGATTCAAGCGAATGTTTTACAAGTAGGAAAAACAGATGCTACAGATTCAGATAGCGCCTTAAAAAGTGGATTTGGTGGTGGATTATTAGGTCTTGGAGTTTCAGCAGCAACTGGAGGTTCAGGTAGTAATTTAGGTGTTGGTGCTGCTATTGGTGCAGTTGCTGGACTTCTTGCAGATACAATGGTAAAAGATATTTATTATTCAATGGTAACAGATGTAGAGATTAGACAAAGACCTGCAATTAATGAGAAAATAGTTCAATCTGAAGAAAATTATTCAGATCAAGGAACATCATCAACTGTTAGTCAAAATGTAAATACAAATGATGTTCAATGGAAAATTTACAGAACTAGAGTAATAAGTACAGCAAATCAAGTAAACTTGCAATTTGAAGAAGCAAAAGAAGAATTGTCAAAAGGTATTGCAAAATCTCTTTCTGGGGTATTGTAATATATAATTTAGTACCCTTTTTTTTAACAAAAAAATGGTACTCATTAAAAATTGTATTCAGTCATAGGAAGACAATTCCCTTCTTTATTGAGAGAAATATTATAAAATAATCTATGAAATGTATTAATAAAATGTCAAAAATTACTAATTCTTTTATAAAATATTGTATAATATAATAATTTAAATAATAATAAGGAGAATGTTTTGAGAAGATTTTTAAAGTTAAGTGGAGTGGTATTTGCTGGATTAATACTTTTATCAGGGTGTAGAGGGGCTACTGTTTATAATGTTGAAAATAGTCCTATTGAAGCAAAAATTCCTTCATCTAAAGTTTATGATGCAATTAAAATGGCAGGAGCATCAAAAGGTTGGATTATTACAAATATAAGACCTGGTTTGGCAATGGGTAAATTAAATGCAAGATCTCATACAGCGATTGTTGAAATCCCTTATACAGAAAATAGTTTTTCAATTAGATATAAAGATAGTACAGATTTAAATTATGATGCTTCTAATAATCAAATCCACAAAAATTATAATGGATGGATTAAAAACTTAGAAAATGCTATTAACGTACAATTATCGGTACTTGCAAACTAATTAATTGTGTAATATGGTATTCTTACCATGTTGCACTCTTATTATTTATTAATCAAAAATATGTTATTTTAAAATAATAAATTTAAATTTGTAGGTTTTTATTTTGAATCAAAAAAAAGTTTTAGTAGTTTCATATTCTCAAACAGGACAATTAACAAAGGTCGTTAATAATTTTACAAAACCTCTTTTAGAAGATGAAAGTATTCAAATAGTATATAAGAATATCAAACCTAAAAAATCATATCCTTTCCCATGGGATTTGATGACTTTTATGGACACTTTTCCCGAATCAGTTCATTTAGTAGCCTGTGAAATTGAAGATTTTGAAGATGATAATGATTATGATTTAATAATCCTATCTTATCAAGTTTGGTTTTTATCTCCATCTATTCCAGTGACATCTTTTTTAAAATCTGATTGGGCAAAGAAGAAATTTGCAAATAAACCAGTTATTACACTTATTGGTTGCAGAAATATGTGGATAATGGCTCAAGAAAAAATGAAGCAACTACTAATTGATTTAAATGCAAATTTAATTGATAATGTAGTTTTAATTGATAAAGGAAACTCTTTAGAAACATTTATAACAACTCCCAGATGGATGTTAACAGGCAAAAAAAATTCTATTTTAGGTTTAAGTACAGCAGGAATTGATGAAAATGAGATAGTGAAATCTCAAAGATTTGGTAAAGCTTTATTAAATGCATTAAAGAATAATAAAGAAAAAGAGAATAAAAGTTTACTTTGGGGATTAAAAGCTGTTGAGGTAAATGCAAAACTTATTAAAAGTGAAAAAATTGCAACAAAAAGCTTTTTAATTTGGGGGAGTTTGATAAGAAAACTTGGTAAACCAGGTTCTTTAAAAAGAAAACCTATTGTAATGTTATATTTGGTTTTTTTATTATTTATGATAATAACAGTAGTTCCAATTAATATGATAATTCAATCAATTTTAAGAATAGTAAATGAAAAATCAGTAAAAAAACAAAAAGAGTTCTATGAGTTGCCATCAGGTAGCAGTGAAGAAAGAATGAAGGATTTCCAATAAAAATGTTAGATGTATATATAAATAATATTCAAAAATTTATGCCAAATGAACCTGTTGAGAATAAAGATATTGAGGAATATTTGGGATATATTGGTGGTAAAAAATCAAAGGCAAAAAGTATTGTTTTAAGAAGTAATGGAATAAAAAGAAGATTTTATGTACTTGAAAAAGGAACTCAAAAACCTTTATTTACAAATGCACAACTTTGTTCAAATGCTATAAATAAACTTGTGGATGAAGAATTCTCATTAAAAAATATTGAATGTTTAGCCTGTGGTACAACTTCACCTGATCAATTAATGCCTGGACATACTTTAATGGTACAAGGAGAATTAGGCATATCATCAATTGAAACTATTTCTGCATCAGGCATTTGTCTTAGTGGAATTAATGCTTTAAAATATATATATTATGGAATTAAAGCAGGAGAGATAAAAAAAGCTGTTGCTTGTGGTTCTGAGGCTTCATCTCCAATTCTAAGTGCAAGAAATTTTACAGAAGAATCAAATCATAAATTAGATGAGCTTGAAAAAAATGCAGGGATTGCATTTGAAAAAGATTTTTTAAGATGGATGCTTTCAGATGGAGCTGGTGCTATGAGAGTTGAAAATCTTCCTAATAAAAATAAAATTTCGTTAAAAATAGAATTCATAGATATTTTATCTTATGCAGGAGAAATGCCTGTTTGTATGTATAGTGGTTTAGAAATTCAAGAAGATAATTCAATCAAATCTTGGAGAGCATATGAACAAAAAGAGATTATGGAAAAATCTTTATTGAGTGTTAAACAAGATGTAAAGCTTTTAAATGAAAATATTGTTGAATACACAGTTACAAAACCTCTTTTAGAAATAATAAAAAAAAGAGGTATTGAATCTTCAACTTATGATTATTTTGTTCCTCATTATTCTTCAACATATTTTAGAGATAAGTTGTATGATGGATTAATTAAAGCAAATTTTGAAATACCTTATGAAAAATGGTTTACAAATTTAACTACGCATGGAAATACTGGAAGTGCTTCTATATATATAATGCTAGAAGAACTATTTAATAGTGGAAAATTAGAAAAAGGGCAAAAGATTCTTTGTTATATTCCTGAAAGTGGAAGATTTTCAACTGCATTTATGTCATTAGAAGTAGTATAATGAAAAAAATTGAGGTACCACAAGAAAATAACTCTACATTAAATGGTCAAAGAAAAGTAATGTATGGAACAAATGAAAGTGGTGAATTTCAAAGAATAAATTATGCAAGTAGTGTTGAGGAATTTGCAACAATAACAGCAGTAGAAGAGTATCACGAGCTAGAAAAAGAGTGTTTAGAAGAGATTAAAAATGATATTTCTTCTCCTATTAAATACTTTATGTACAAAAATAGAATGGATTTACCCACTTTATCAAGTGTAGTTGATATGTTTTCATTTAGAGTAAAAAGACATTTAAAAATGAAACACTTTAGAAAATTGAATGATAAGATTTTACAAAAATATGCTTTAGGATTTAACATAAAAATAGAAGAGTTAAAGGATTTTAAAATATGATTGATGGATTTAAACATTCTCAATTTGCCCACTGTGAAAGTGGTGTTGTTTCAACCTTGTTGACTCATTATGGTTTGAAAATCAGTGAACCTATGGCTTTTGGAATTACTAGTACTTTATCTTTTGTATTTCTTCCTATCGTTAAATTAAATAATATGCCTTTAATTGCATATAGAGATCTTCCTAAAAATATTGTAAAAAATATTGAAAAAGTTTTAGGTGTAAAAGTTTTCAAAAAACAATATAAAGATATTTTAGAAGCAAATTTAGAATTAACAAGATTGGTTGAAGATGAAAAAAAATTAGTTGGTTTGCAAACTTCCGTATTTTATCTTCCTTATATGCCAGAAAATATGAGATTTCATTTTAATGCTCATAATCTTTTAGTTTATGGGAAAAGTGGTAAAAACTATAAGGTATCGGATCCTGTTTTTGAAGATGTTGTTGAGTGTAGTGAAAAAGACTTAACTACTGCAAGATTTGCAAAAGGTGTATTTTCACCAAAAGGTTTTATTTATTATCCTACTTATATTCCAACTAATATTGATTATACTTTTATATTGAAAAAAGCTATTAGAAAAAATGCAAAATCAATGCTTACCCCTTTTCCTTTTGCAGGAGTAAAAGGTATGAGAAGATTAGCTAAATCAATTGAAAAGTTGCAAAATAATAAAGATGTAAGATATGTTAAAAATTATTTGACACATGTTGTAAGAATGCAGGAAGAAATAGGAACGGGTGGTGGTGGATTTAGATTTTTGTATGCTGCATTTTTACAAGAAGCAAAAGCTTATGAATTAGATAAAGATAAGCTGCAAAAGGCAAGTGAATTAATTACAGAAGCAGGAGATACTCTTAGATTATTTGCCTTAAAATGTGTAGAATCTGCGAAAAAAATTGAAAAATTAAATGCTAAAGAAATTTCAGAAATTTTAGTAAAAGCCTCGATTTTCGAAGAAGAAGCTTTTAAGATTCTAAAAAATATTTAATTTTTTCAAACCAAAACAAATAGGCTCTTTTTTTAGAGTCTAAACTAATATAGATAGAAGACTCTTTTTTTTCATTTAAAATATCAATAATATCACCAGCACTTGTTGTTCCATAAAAATTATTTTGATTATAAAAAATTAAATCTTTATTTATATCTAATTCTTTTTGATATTTTCTAGCATATTGATTTAATCCTATAATACTATAGTTGATTACTTTTAGATATGAATTTAATTCTTCTAAATTTGTAAAAAACTCGAATGCTTTTACCTTTGCTATGGAATTTTCTTTTTTGTCATTTATATATAACCATGATGAACCATCTTGTGAAATAGCATTTTCTAAATTATGAGTAATTGAATTATGGTTGATTATCTCTTCAAGTGATTCATCAACTCCTCCAATTAAAATCTCTTTTATATCTTTTGTATTAAAATCAAAATAAGCTAATTCAAATGATTTTTCAAAAGAAAAATCTTCAGAAGTAATATTTATATTATTTCCAAAAGTATTCAAAGCTTGTGCAACAAGAAATCCTGTATTATTTGTATTAACATTTAAAAAATCAAATGGCATAAGCATTGAATCTTCTGAATTAATTTGTTCTAAAACTTTTAATAAATCTTCAACACAACCATATTCACTTGCAATATAAATAGATAAACTATCTTTATAATTTACATCTTTTAATGTTTTTAAAGCTCCTAAAATAGACATCAAATTAAACTTTGAATTTCTTCTTAAGTTTAAATTACAGATACTTTTTAGCTCATCTCTATATTCTTTGGCAACTTTTGAACCATTTATTTGTTTAAATATACTTTGTATATACATATTATTTCTCATTACTTAAAATTATAGAAGTATTACTTCCTCCAAATCCAATAAAGTGAAAAAGAATAGTTGCTTGATTTATATATTTGTTTTCTAATAAAGGAGTGAAATTAATATTATTATATTTCTCATAAAAATTTATTGTTTTTGGTAAAAAATTGTTTTTAATACTTTCGCATAATAATACTATTTCATTTGTACCACAAGCTCCAAGAGTATGTCCAATGTAAGGTTTTAATATTACAACATTAGTTTTTTGATTATGTTTTTTTAACAATTTATCAATTGCCGTAACTTCTGATAAATTAGAATTTTCACTTCCTGTTGCATGTGCTTTTAGACAAGTAAGATTTTGTATTGAAATATTTGCTTTATTTAAAGCTTGTTCCATACATGATAAACTTACTTCTCCATTTGGATTTGAACTTGTAACTGAATAGCTATCAAAGCTATTATTTGAAGATAATATCTCGAAATCACTTGTATCTTTTTTTTCTGATTCTAAGATTACAGCAGAACAAGCTTCTCCTAGGATTAAGCCATCACTATTTATATCAAAGGGTTTATATTCCCCTGATGGACTTAAGAGCATTAATGATTCAAATCCTCTATATGTTGTATGGTTAAAAAATTCGAAACCTATAATTAATGCTCTTTTTATTTTATTATTTTTAATTAAATCATTTGCATAACAAATTGCATTTACACTTGATGTACAGGCTGTTTGGACAATAGTTGAGCTGTATTTTGAGTTAATTAGGTTTTCTATAAAATTCCCAATTTCTCCATATCCGATATGTTTTATTTTATCTGTTGATAGATTTTTTTTATATTTTAGATGTTCTTCTTCAACTATTGAAATTGACATTGAAGTTGATCCTAAAAAAACATGTAATTCTTGTGTTTCTTCTTGTGTAAGTTTTGCATCTTCTATTGCTTTTAAAACCACTTCTTTTAAAATTGAATAAAATTTTTCTTTATGTGAATCAAAACTTTTTTTTATTCGGTAATATTTTATATCTTCATAGTTTTCTTCTAAATAGTTAGAATAATTAGTATCATTTATTTGTTCAATCTTTTTTACTGAATCTTCTTTATTATTTCCAAGTGCGCAAATAATTGAAGAACCAGTAATATAAACTTTATTCATTATTTAGATTCTATATATGCAGCTAAAGTATTAATTGAAACCATTATTTTTCGAAGCTCTTTACTATCTGTTGTTTTTAATCCATATTTTTTATGTAAAGCCATAGATATTTGAAGTGCATCCATTGAATCCAGTTCTAAAACAGATTCTGGACCAAATAAAGGGGCATCATCTTTTACATCTTCAATTTCACACTCTTTTTCACACTCTTCAATAATTAATTTTTTTAATTCATATTTTAAATCTGACATTAATTTCTACCTTTTTTCAATAATATATATGCTAATAATAAAGATATTGTAGCAAAGATGAGTAGATATAACAAATAAATCTTTATATTACTAAAATCTCCACCTCTAATAAAAATCTCTAACAATCCTTCTAAGCCCCAAGACATAGGAGAATAAGAAGTTATATTTTGCATAAATTCAGGCATTACAAATTTAGGAACCATAATTCCTCCTAAAGCAGCAAAAATTATATTAATTACCCCACCAATTGAAGTTGCCTCTTCAGTTGTTTTACTAATATTTGCTATAAGTAAAGCAAAACAAATAGCACATATTGATATGGCACTACTCATGCAAAATATAAGTAAGTAATTACCATTTATTACTAAAGAATCTCCACCGCATAAAGGAACGATATAAATTCCTATTAAAATCATAATTATTACTTGTATTTGATTTATTATAAAATAAGGTAATATTTTTCCAAGTAAGATAGGAAATAAAGATACATTTATACTTCTAATTCTTGAAATTGTTCCAAAATTCTTTTCGTTAATAAAAGTATTAGAAATAGGAATTAATATAAAAAACATTGAGAAAACAAGCCATGCTGGAACACTTTGTTGTACAGAATTAGGTTTTGTTTTTGTTTTATCATCTTTATAAATATATGAGTTATTGATTTTCTGACTTAATTGAGATAATACTTTTCCATCAATTTTTGATTTTATAAAGTATTCTTTCATTATATTTTTTGAGATGATTTCAACAATAGAATTCTTTAAAATAGAAAAATACTCCTTGTTAGTATCTGCTTTACTATAACTTTGGATTTGAAAATCTTCTTCATTTGTATTTATTTTATTTTTAAAATCTTTATCAATTTTTATTACAAAATCATAATTTTTATCATATATCAATGTTTTTAATGATTCTTCAAAAAGTAAATCAGCGCTGAAATATGAACTTTTATTTAAATCTTTTACAAAGGTCGTTGTATCAATATTTTCTTCAGTAATTACTGCTACTTTTAGTTTTGTTTCAAATGAATCTGAATATGTATTTTTTAAAGCAAGAGACATAATTAAAATAAAAACGGCAGGCATTATAAATAATACTAATAATGCATGAATATCTCTAATGATTAAAAGAAATTCTTTTTTTAGAATATAGTTAAACATTAATCTCTAAGCTCCTCTTTTGTAAGAGATAAAAACATATTTTCAAGATTCTTATCTACGAAATTTATATTAATTATTTTTTCATTTTTATTTTTTAATTCACTCATAATATTTAAAAAATTATCATAAGAATTTAGCACATCAACTTCAAGAGTTCTATTTTCTAGTTGTATAGAAATAATAGATTTTTTTTGTATTAGATTTTCTTTTTTATCTTGTATAATAATTCTTTTTTTATCTAAAATAGCAATTTCATCACATAAAAATTCAATTTCTTCCATATAATGAGAAGTATAAATGATAGTTGTATCTAATTTTTTATTTAAATTTTTTATTACATCTAATATATATTTTCTAGATTGTGGATCAATACCAACAGTTGGTTCATCAAAATAGATGATTTTTGGAGAGTTTAATAACCCAATTGCAATATTCAGTCTTCTTTTTACACCACCTGAATATGCAAAAGCTTTTTTGTGAATATACTTTTCAAGAGAAGTTACTTCTATGCAATAGTTAATTTGTTGTTTTAATTTCTCTCCACTCAATCCATATAATGCTCCAAAAAATTCCAAATTCTCATAACTTGTAAGATTTGGATAAAAGGCATAAGTTTGTGGAATATATGATGAGATTTTTTTTATCTCATTTGAGTTTTTTTCTAAATCAAAACCATAAATTTCAATATTTCCCGAATCTTTTTTTATAAGTTGATTCAATATTGAAACAAGAGTTGTTTTTCCTGCTCCATTAGGTCCTAATAAACCAAAAACTGAGCCAGTATTTATTTGTAAAGAGAGATTTTCTAAAATATGTTGATTATTGTAAGATTTATTTAAATCTTTTATTATTATAGACATGAATACTCTTTATATTGAGATGATTTATTGAATTGCAAGTTTTTTCCCAACAGCTGAGGTTTTGATTTTATCAACTATCTTAAGATTTATAGAAAATTTTATATTTGATAATTCTGCCTGTAAAATCTTTTTTATTTCTTTACTTAAAAAATCTTTTTTACTCTCAATTGTAATATCTAAAATTTCATCTTTTAAATTATTATTACTTGAATTTACAAAAACTACTGCTTTTTCAATTCCTTCTATTTTTTCTAAAATATTCTCAATTTGAATAGTCGAGTATCTTTTTCCTGCAATTTTTAAAATTTGAGAACTTCTTCCAATAAGTTTAAATTTATTATCTATAAACTCAACATAATCAAATGTTTGTATTTGCTGATTTGTTTGTTTGAACTCTTTTTCAAAAACTAAATTAGAAATAAAATTAGATTGAACTTTTAATTCATTATTTTCATTTAAAGAAGTAATTACTTTTTCAAGTGGTGTCCAAAGTATTTCATCATTGAATTTATAAGCAATTCCTCCTGTTTCAGTTGAGCCAAATATTTGCAAAATATTTGATGAAAATTTTTCATGAAACTCTTTTGCATCATTACTTAATAATGGTGCTGTTGAACTTATAAAAAGAGATTTACTCAAATCTTTTGAAGAATTTATTCTATTTAATGATTTTATATAAAGAGGAGTTGTCACTATCAATGAATTTTCATCAATAATATCAAGTAAATCATTTGGTAAAAAATGTTCTTTTAAAATAATATCTATGTCATTAAATAAAGGATAAAAAATTCCCATTAAAGAACCATAAAAATGAATAAAAGGAACAGTAACAATTACTTTTTTTATTTCATATTTTTTTAATAAAGAAGATAATACTTCTATTTCAGAAAAAATATTTTCTTTTGTTTTTAAAGCACCAATTGGAAAACCAGTACTTCCTGAAGTAAAATATAAAAATGAAAAATCTTTATCATTAAAAATATCTTTATTATTAATTTGTTCATTAAATTCTTTAATATTTAAATCTTCTAGTTGTTTGAGTATGGATTTATTTGTACTATCAAAGAGTATTGATTTTGCATTAGAAAAATATGATTTAAAAATATTCAATGCATTTCCTTCTTTTTTAGAAGAGGAAATATAAGAGACTTTATTTAAATAGTTTTTATCAAAAAAAAGCTCTTTTTTTATTTCATATTGGTTTATAGAACCATCATCGTTAAATACTTTTAGAGTCATTTTTTTGCCTTTTTAAAATTAATAGAAGAAATGTAATCGCTAATATTCCTGTTGTTGAAACTATCCCTAAAGAAAAGAGTGCATTAATATTAGAAAAAATTAATACACCAAATCCTGCAAATGTGGATAATAAAGAGTATAAAATACCTCTGTGCGCATCTTGGCTAATATTACTTGAACCCATATAAATCCCATAATCAATAGAAATAGATAAAATAATAAATAACATAAATAAATGTAAAATATTAAAATTCATAAAAAAAGATAAGCTTAGAATTAATGAAAAAGGAAAGATTATATATGAAAATGATATTAAATAATTCTTTTTAGTAAATAAAACAATAATACTTATGATAAATATAATTGTTAAAAACCCATAAAATATAAGTTCTTTTTCTATTGATACTACATTATTTTCAAATATAGTTTTTAGGCTTAGATTTTCTACAAAATCATATTTAAAAAACTCTTCGGCTTTTATTTTTGGTACATTTGCATAAGATATAAAATAATCTTTATAATTTAAGATTTCTAATCCTAAACTTGAAATATACTCTTTTGAATAAATAGGTTTCTCTATATTATAAATATATGCTTTTTCAAAAAAGTTTTCTCTAAAGCCAAAATCTAAAGATTTTTTTATTAATTCTGATTTTACTTGAGTTATTTTACTTTTTTCCAAAAATTCTTTTTTTTCCAAAAATTCTTTTTCACTTACTAAAATTGATAAAGGAATAAGTGCATCTGGATATTTATTTTTTAATATTTTTGAATTTTCAATCAAAGAATCAATTGAATTTCCTTTTATTAAAATTGGTATATTGTCTTGATTTGTAAGTTTTTCATTAAAAAATTTCTCTAGTTGATTTAGATTTTTATTTTCTACATCAAGATTTTTTAAATTTGAATCAAAATTTAATTGTTTTGTTGAGATAACAATTAAAATAACAGATAATAAAATTATAAAAACAGGGCTTATTTTTATAAATGATTTATAGCTTATATTTTTTATATTTTTTTGAATGAAGCCAATTCTTGGATATAAAAATGTAAATTGAATATATGAAAACAATAATGAAATAATTGCAAAATAGCATATTTGTTTTATTAGCTCAAACGAAATAAAAGATATAATAAAAAATGCTCCAACAGTTGTAAACATACCTAAGAATACATCTTTTCTAAACTCTTTTTTTTCTTTATAATGATTATGAACATAATGATGAAACATATAATCTACTGCAACAGTTGAAATAGATATACCAAAAACAATTACAAAAATAGATAACTCTTCAAAGATAAAAGAACAAATTAATAAAGATAACAAAATCGAAGAAGCCAAAGTCATTATTGTATTAAATAGTAATTTTATGTTTCTTAAGATAATAATATAAAGTAAAAGTAAAAATAAAGTAGCAATTATGCTTATCTGGCTTGCATCATTTTTTATAATTCTTGAGTTTTCTACAAAATAAAAAATAGGTGAAAAAAGTTTTATATTTTCATTTTGAGTAATTTTATTTTGTATTAAATCATATAGATTTTCATATTGTGATATTGAGTTTATAGAACTATCAATATTAAATATAGACAAATAACCCAAATCTTTTATAATAAGATGCCCTTCTTTTAAGGAAAATTTTCTTGATACTTCATTTACTTCTAAAAGATTTAAGGGATCATTTTTATCAAAAAAGTATGCAAAATCTGAATTTAGTAGATTATCTTTCAATTGTTGGAGTTTTGAATTGATATTTGAATTTTGCAAATTTTCAGTATTAATCTCTTCAATATAGAATTTATAATCTTCTTTATATTTCTGAAGATTCTTATTAATCTGGTTTTTTTCTTGTTTTAAACCATCAATTTTAAGAAGTTCATTTTCAATAGTTTTTATTTTTTCTAAAGACTCTTTTTCTAAACCATTTACAAATAAAAGAACTTTTTTTGTACTTTGAAATTCATTGAATTTTTGTAATAACTCTTTTTGTTCACTATTTGGTAAAATAGATTGAAGCTGGGTTGAAATAGCTTTAAAAGAGTCAAAATAGATTACTAAAATAACAAGAAGCGCTAATATAAAACCATTTATATAATTAATTAATTTGAACAATATTTATCCAATCTTCATTTACAAAATATATTTTTAAAAATTCTAATCTATTATCTATTTTTTTATATTCAATCCTTTGTATAACATTTGAAAGGTATTCATTTGGTATTAATATAGTTTTTTTATCTTCATTTGCAATATCAAAATATTCTTTTAAATCTTCTTGTTGGTTTTTATAAATACATTTTATTAACTTTTGAAAAACAGATAATTCAATATTTTCTTCATATTTTAGAATTTCTTCTTTTTCTTTTGTTTTTAAAATAATATGGTCATCATAAAAAATAAAAGATTTATTATCTTCTTTATAAATTATTTCAATAAAATCATCTTCAATTTTTAAAATCCCATTTTTATAAATACTTGATTGCAAAGCATTTATATGTTTTTCTTCTTTGAATTTTATAGGATTTGCTAATAAAAAAAGAGTTGAAAGTAAAAATAAAAATAAAATTTTAAACATTTGTTTTCCTATCAAAATAAATTTTCTTATGAAGAAATTGAATAATACCCGCAATTATAAATAAAAAATACCATCCAATAGATGAATAAAAAGTCCAATAAATAATATCTTGTAAATATAAAATATAACTATGTATTAATAAATTACAAAAAGAGACAAAAAACCAAAATAATGTTGATCTTTGGATATATTCTTTTTCATTGGGTTCAACTTTTTTATTTATTTTTTCTAAAAATATAAAGATAAACGAATTTTTAGAAATATAACTATATAAAATAAAAATACAAATTAATCCAGATATTAAAGTGGGTAAAAGTTTTAATAACAAAAAATTATCTAAAAAAAATGCTAAAAGAGAAACTCCCAAATAAAATAAAGGAAAAATATACTCTTTAAAACTTCTTTTTATACTCAAAACTAACCATATAAATGAAAAGATAAATATGACTAATGAAACAGTTTTTAATTCAAAATTTTTAAGTGAATAAAATATAATTGGAGCATAAAGTAAAGATATGAGTAAATTCATTCTTTAATTATTCCAACAACTTCTTTTTCTCTTTTAAATATTCTTCTTCGGTTAAAATACCATTATCATACAATTTTTTTATTTTTTCTAAATCATCATATTTATTTTGTTGATTATCTGAAAGAATATTTTCTTTTCTTTGTGTACAGGCAAATATTATTTCAATTTTAGGAAAGTTACCTAAAATATATGGAGGTTTTCCAGTATGTTCAGATACTTTCGTAACATCATTCTCAGGATTAATATTTTTACAAAATTCTGTAGCTCTTTGCATTGCCGTATTTCTAATTGCACTCGTAGTAGTGAAACCAGATGATGCTTGATGAAATATTCGATATTTATCACTTTCAATTTTTTCAAAAGATTTGTAAAAATCTTTTTGACCAGTATATATAGCATCATCAAAATGTGATTTACTTTCACTAACTTTTTTAATTTCAGATTTAACAGAGCATCCACTGAAAAATAGAATAAAAGTTAAAAATATACTTATTATAGAAATTTCTTTCATACGAATCCTTTTTTATTATCTAACCATAGCTCCACTAATATTTAAAACCTCTCCACTTACATAAGTGGCTTCAACACCCATAAAATAAGCACAACGCGCAACTTCTTCTGCTTTACCAAATCTTTTAAGAGGAATTGCTTTTTTCATCTCTTTTACATTTGGAATATTTTCAATCATTTCAGATTCGATGATACCAGGAGCTAAAGCATTAACTCTTATATTATATCGTCCAAGCTCTATCGATAAAGTTTTTGTAAGGGCAATAACTCCACCTTTACTCGCACTATAATTCGCCTGTCCTGAATTTCCAGTGATTCCTGAAATTGAAGCTACATTTACAATGCTTCCTTTTTTATTCATCATCATATTTCTTGAAATAACTTTTGTTACATAAAAAAGTCCAGAAAGATTTGTGTTTATAACATCTTCCCACTCATTATCATCCATAAAGAAGAATAGATTATCTTTGATAATTCCAGCGTTGTTTATTAGAACTTCAACATCAATATTTTCTAAAGCATTTCTAATAGAATCTTTATCTTGCATATTAAATGTGATAAGTTCTCCATTTTGTCCAATATATTCTAGAAGTTCATTTGCTTTTTCTTTATTACTATTGTAATGAATATATACAAAATATCCATTTTTAGCATACTCTTTAACTATGGCTTCTCCAATAGATCCAGTTGCTCCGGTTACTAATACTTTTTTATTTTCCATTTTTAGTTCTTTATACTAGTTTAGCATCTCTTAAGATTTGATTGATATTTCTTATATCAAAATCCATTCTTCTATCTTCATAAAGAGGTTTTATGATTATTCTGATTTCATCATAAATATTTTTAAGATGGGGTGAAACTTCGCTAGCTCCTCTTATATCAACAGCTTGAGCCATACCAATAAATGCAATTGAAAGCATATTATATAAATCAGGAATCATTTTTGCAAAATCATTTGCAGCTGTTGTTCCCATAGATACTTTATCTTGATTAAGTGATTCTGTTGGTCTTGAGTGAATTGATGCAGCAGTTGTATTTTTGATAACATCTGCACTTAATGAACTTAATGAAATTTGCATCGCTTTAAAACCATGATAAAATGGCTCATGAGAGAGTTTTAAATTTTCACCTAATCCACGATTGAATTTATGGTCAACTAAAAGTGCAAACTCTTTATCTAATAAATCAGCTAAGTTTGCAGCACAGATTTTTAAGGTATCCATAGCATGAGCTACATAACCACCATAGAAGTTACCAGATGTATAGATTTTTCTATTTTCCCCATCAATTAATGGATTATCATTTACCGAGTTTATTTCTGTTTCAACCCAATTTTTTGAAATTACAAGATTATCTCTAATTACTCCTAAAACTTGTGGAGCGCATCTCATTGAGTAGTTATCTTGGATATTTAAATCATTATCAGCAAAAAATTTATCATATCTATCGTCTCTTCCATGGGTTAATTTTGAACCTTGGATTTTTCTTTTTATGTTTTTTGCAGTAGCAATTTGACCACTAAATGGTTTTGATTCATGAACAAAATCTTCAACAGGAGTATCATCACCTAATAAAACTTCGAACATTCCAGCAACATAAGATTCCATTGAATCTAAAATAATCTCAAACTCTTCAATTGCAGCTAAAGCAATAGCACTCATAACAGTTGTTCCATTCATGATTGCTAATGCTTCTTTTGGTTTAAATTCATAAGGAGTGATATTTAATAGATTGTAAACTTCCATTACATCTTTGATTTCGCCTTTATAGTAAACTTCTCGCTCACCTGCAATTACAGCTGCAATATAAGATAATGGAGTTAAGTCACCACTAGCTCCTACTGAACCTTGAGATGGAATAACAGGAATAATATCTTCTTGAATTAACATTTCTAATCTTTTTAGAAGTTCAACACTTACTCCTGAACGAGCTTTACTTAAAGAGACAGTTCTCATAATAACAGCATATCTACAAACTTTGTGAGATAAATTTACACCAATTCCACATCCATGAAATCTAAATAGATTTTTTTGTAAAGTTTTACTATCTTCATAAGACACATAATTTTTCCCACTTGCACCATAACCTGTTGTAATTCCATAAATTGGTTTACCATCTTTAATCTCATTCATTAAAAAATCATGTGTATGGTTTATGTAATCAAGAAAACCTTTATCTTTTGAAATTTCAATACTTGAAGCTTTTGTTATTTCTTCAAGTGTGATATATCTTTTGTCTATTTGTAAATTCATTTTTTCTCCCAAAAATTATAAAAATTAAACCATTGATTTGGATATTCCAATAAAATATCTTCAAGTAGTTTAACATATTGTTTTACAGCTATATCAATAGCTTCATCTTCTTTTAACGTAAAATCTAAATTCAAATTCATAGATTTTACTTTGTAAACTTGTAATCCAGTATTTATTACAAAAGCACATAAAATTGGAGTTCTTGTTTTATAAGAAATTTTAAATGGATTTTTATTAAAAAAAGCATCTTTCCCAAAAAACTTAGCCCTTAATTTATATTTATCACTAGTTGGTCTATCAGCCATAATTGCTACAACTTCTTTATTTGAGATAGCATTAGCAATTTGAATAGAAACTGCTAATTGACCCATAGATTGGTCAATTATTTTTATATTTGAATTTGTTTTGTCAATATTAGTTTCAATATTTTTTATACTGTTTAATATCACTTCTCTCATAACTATGTTTATTTTATTTGTAGTTGATGGTTTACTTGAGCTCGAAGCCCATCCTCCAAAATGTGAAAATAGTAGAATAGTTCCATCATCTAATAATTCTGAAACTTTTTTACTATTTTCATAAACAAATGTATATGAAGAAGGATCATATTTTGAAATAAATCTATCACAAAGGCACATTGCAAACATACGTAAATGTTCAAAATAAACCCAATTATTAAATTCTAGATTTAATGTTTTATAATAAATTTTTAAAGATTTTTTTACATTTGAAGCAAAAATAAAGTAGAAAAAGCTAACAGGATACATAATAATATAAATAAATTTATAACCAAAAAGTTTATATAAATTAAATGCTAGTTTTATGCTCCAACCACTTCCTCGTTGTTTTACATTCATTTACTTGTATCTTTTTTTTATCAAAAATTTAAATGGTAATAATCTAATATGTACCATTACAATAGCAGCTGTATCCCAAAATTTTTTGAAGTGACTAACTCTTTCTTCAGGAGTTGGATAATAACACTCTATAATTACTTCTTTTATTAATCTTTTTTTCCAAGAATGCTTTACTAAAACTTCCATTTCCCAATCAAATCTTGAAGTTCTAATATCTAAATCCAATATTGAAGTTGGATAGAGTCTAAATCCTGATAATGAATCTTTTATTTCCTGTTCAGTATCCCAACATGCCCAAAAGTTACTAAACCATCTTCCAAATTTTGAACCATTAGGAACATTCTCAATATCAAAATTTCTTGCACCAATGATTATTTGGTCTTCACCTGTACAAGCACTTAGAATTTTTTCTATTTGATTTGCTAAATGTTGACCATCACCATCTAAACTAATAAAATATTTATATCCTAATTCTTTTGCTTTTCTAGCACCAGTTAAAATGGCTTGACCTTTTCCCAGATTAGTTTCATGACGTAATATTGTAATAGAAGGATGACTCTTAACTAAATCACTTACTTTTATAGTTGAACCATCATCTACTATAATAAGTACATATCCATTTTCTATAACATCTTTTGCAACATTGGTAATTGTCTTAGGATTATTGTAAGTTGGTACTACAACTATAATTTTATTTAGTAACAAAGGTAAACTCACTGCATTTTTTATTTTCTTTTTTTGTAGTTATTTTATAGCTTTCTTCTTTTTCTTCTATAATAAATAAAATTTTATCTAAAGGTAAAATAGGTAATAAAAATTTTGCTTTATTAATTTTTATTACTTTTTTATTTAATAATTCACTTGCAATATCAATATGAAGAAAACCAGGCAAAAGATGATTACTTGGGAAATGAGCTTGAAATATAGGATGATTTTCATCTGTTAATTGAATCTCATATTCAAGTACTTTTCCTGAAATTTTTGAATCAAGAGTGTTATATAAATCGTTCAATTAAAAATACTCCAAAATAATAACTAAAATAACTTTCTTATATTCTATCAAAAGTAAACTAAGTATATAATAATATAATTAATTTCCAAGGAGACAAAGTGCAGAAATGTGACATTTTAATAATTGGAGGAGGACCAAGTGGTTCAGTTGCTGCTTGTAAGCTTTTAAAAAGTGGCTTTAGTGTAATAGTATTAGAAAAGTTGGATTTCCCCCGATTTGTAATTGGAGAGTCATTATTACCAAGATGTAATCAAATATTAGAGGATAATGGATTACTTGAAATAATTCATAGCCAAAATTATATGGTTAAAGGTGGAGCTATTTTTGTTGATGAAAATAAACAAGAACAATGTATTGATTTTAGAAAGAATTTAGGACAAAAATGGGGTACAAGTTTTCAAGTTAAAAGAGAAGAATTTGATAATGTTTTATTACAAAGCGCCAAAGAATTAGGTGCTGATGTACGACATGGTTATGAAGTAATATCTTATAATAACGAAAAAAATCAATTAACTGCAAAAGATAAAGAAGGAAATATAAAAGAATTTGAAGCAAAATTTGTTTTAGATGCTTCTGGATATGGAAGAGTCTTACCAAAACTTTTGGATTTAGATATTCCATCTGATTTAAGATTACGAAATGCAATTTTCACAAGAGTAAAAGGTGAAATTAGAAGAGAAAAAGAATTTGAAGGTTTTATTGATATTGCAATTCATGACAACAATCAAGCTTGGATTTGGATTATTCCTTTTAGTGATGGCACAACCTCTTGTGGAATAGTATGTGAAGAAGAATATTTTAAGAAGACAGGATTAACTCAAGAAGAATTTTGGGATAAAATTATTAATGAACATACATATTTAAAAGAAAAATTTAAAGATGCTAAAAAAATAGTTCCAGTTGGAATGATAAGTGGGTATTCAGCAGCAATTAAAAAAATGTATGGAAAAGGATATGCATTAAGTGGAAATGCCACAGAATTTTTAGACCCTGTTTTTTCTTCAGGAGTAACATTAGCATTAGAATCATCAAATAAAGTAGCTGAACTTATAATAAAAGAATTAAAAGGCGAGAAAGTCGATTGGCAAAAAGATTACGAAGATTATATGATGATAGGAATAAATGTTTTCAGAGAGTTTGTATATGCCTGGTATGATGGGAAATTACGAAAGATATTTTATTCAAAAAATAAATCAGAGATTATTAAAAATTCTATAAGTTCAATTTTGTCAGGTTATGTGTGGGATGAGAATAATTATTTTGTAAAAGATACAAAGAAAAAGATTGAGGCATTGGCTTCAATGGCGAATTAAAAAATAAGATGCTTAAAAGTACAAAAAATGTATAATTTAATAATAAATAGAACTTAAGGGACGAGAAATGGCAGTTACAAGTAATGAGTTTAAGCAATTTTTAATAGATGGATTAAA